>Ga0194124_10001087_pt1 | contig 36380 bp, 37 predicted proteins | sample TA2KigCas0mmetaG_FD_148605 | JGI IMG/M metagenome (GOLD analysis project Ga0194124, IMG submission 148605) | Freshwater microbial communities from Lake Tanganyika, Tanzania - TA2015031 Kigoma Deep Cast 0m | ecosystem: Environmental > Aquatic > Freshwater > Lake | place: Tanzania: Lake...
AGGGCCGCCTGCTGGGCCTTCTTCATCTTCGAAGCGGCCACCAGCTCCATCGCCTTGGTGATCTGGCGGGTGTTCTTGACCGACTTGATGCGGCGGCGGATGTCGCGGGTGGAAGCCATCTGCGGGAACGGCGGCGGGAAGCGGCGGAGGCGGGAGTTGGGCTGGCACCCGGGAAGGGGCGCCGGGGATCAGGCGGTGTAGCCGGTCTTCCACTCGTCGCACGCGGCCTGGAGCTTGGCCTCCAGATCCTTGTCGAGGGCGGCCTTGGTGCGGATCTCGGTGAGGAGGGCGTCCTTGCGGCGGGTGAAGAACTCCTTCAGCGCCGTGGCCGCGGCCACCACCTTCTTGACCTCGATCGGATCGAAGAAGCCCTTCTGCATCGCGAACAGAACCGCCACCTGCAACTCGATCGGCAGCGGGCTGAACTGGGGCTGCTTGAAGAGCTCGACGATGCGGGCCCCGCGGTCCAGCTGGGCCTTGGTCTTCGCGTCCAGGTCGGAACCGAACTGGGCGAAAGCCGCGAGCTCGCGAAACTGCGCCAGCTCACCCTTCAGTTTGCCGCCGACCTGCTTGGTGGCCTTGATCTGCGCGGCCGAGCCGACCCGGGACACCGAGAGACCGACCGACACCGCGGGGCGGATGCCCTGATTGAAGAGATCCGTCTCGAGGAAGATCTGGCCATCGGTGATCGAGATGACGTTCGTCGGGATGTAGGCCGAGACGTCGCCCGCCTGGGTCTCGATGATCGGCAGGCCGGTGAGCGAGCCCTTGCCCTCGAGGCGTGCGGAACGCTCCAGCAGACGCGAATGCAGGTAGAACACGTCGCCCGGGTAAGCCTCGCGGCCGGAGGGACGCTTTAGGATGAGCGAGATTTGGCGGTACGCGACGGCGTGCTTGGAGAGATCATCATAGACGATCAGGGCATCCATCCCATTTTCCATGAACCACTCGCCCAGCGCCGCGCCCGAGAACGGGGCCAGGTACTGGTTGGCGGGGTTGTCGGCCGCGGGGGCGGCCACGATGATCGTGTATTCGAGCGCGCCCGCGGCCTCAAGGGCGCTGATGGTGCGGACAATGTTCGAATTCTTCTGCCCGATCGCGACGTAGATCGAGTAGACGGGGCGGAAATTCTTGTCGCCGCTCGCGAGCCCGACCTTGTTGATCTTTGCCTGGTTGATGATCGTGTCGATCGCGATGGTCGTCTTGCCCGTGCCGCGGTCGCCGATGATCAGCTCGCGCTGGCCACGGCCGATCGGGATCATCGAGTCGATCGCCATGATGCCCGTGAACAGGGGCTGCGAGACCGACTTGCGGACAATGATGCCGGGGGCGATGCGCTCAACCGGGTAGAACTCGGAGGCGCCGAGCGGGCCTTTGCCATCGACCGAGTTGCCCAGCGCGTCGACCGTGCGGCCGAGGAGGGCCTTGCCGCAGGGCACCGACAGCAGCCGCCCCGTGGTCTGCACCTCGTCGCCCTGCTTCAACTTGGAAATGTCCCCCAGCACCACGCAGCCGACCTCGTCCTCCTCCAGATTGAGGGCGATGCCGATCGCCCCGCCGGGAAACTGCACCATCTCATTGTACATCACCTCCGAGAGACCTTCGATCTTGGCCACGCCATCGGCGACCGCGCGGATGGTGCCGGTGTTCTTCTTGACCGCCTTGGCGGACAGCTTGGCGATCTGTTGTTCGATTTGTTCGAGGACGGAGCTCATCGGAAAACGGGGGGGGACAGCGGAAGGGATTAGACAGCGGCGGCGAGCTGGGCGAGCTGGCCGGCCACGGAGGACTCGTACACATCGTCGCCGACCCGAACGCGCAGCCCAGCCAGCAGGGCGTTGTTGCGGCGGGCGGAACCGGTGATCGGGCGGCCGTAGCGGCGGCTCATCGCGGCCGCGATGTCGGCCAGCGCCTGGTCATGGATCGAACCAGCGTGCTCAACCACGGCCTGCCCGCGCGCAACGGCGCCGGCGACGAGCCGATGGTAGGCGCGGAGGATCCCAAGGACGTTCACCGGCCGGTTACGCTCGAGGTGCGCGAGCACCCCGGCGACGCGCTCGAGGGAGACAGCGCCGTTGACCAGGCTGAGCTCCAGGAGCTGCCGCGCGTACTGCTGGGTTTGCTTTTTGCCGGAGGCCATCGGGACGCGAGGAAAAGGTTCAGACGCCGGTCAGCTCGCGCGTGGCCGCATCATTATAGGCGGCGCGGTCCGCGTCGGTCAGCTTGCGGGCAAGCACGCGCTCGGTGGTGGTGACCACCAGGCGGGCGACCTCGGCGCGGGCCTCGGCCAGCATCCGGCGGTGCTCCAGCTGCGTGGCCTGCTGCGCCTTGGCGATCAGGTCGTTCGCCTTGGCCGTGGCCTCCTGCGCCTGCTTGTCGAGGAAGTCCTTGGCGGTCTTGCGGGCCTCGTCGACGATGCGCGCGGCCTCGCCGTGCGCCTGCTTCACGATCACGGCGCTCTCGGCCTGCGTGGCCGCGAGCTTGGCCTGCATCTCTTCGGCGTGGCGGATGCCGGCCTCGATCTTGCGGTTCCGCTCCTCCATCGTGGCGGTGACCGGCTTGATGCCGAACTTGTACAGCACCCCGAGGACGATCAGGAAGCTGACCACCTGCATGATGATGTACTTCGTCTCGAGACCGAAGGTCTCGACGATACCGGGCTGGGCGGCCCCTTGGGCGGCGGCGAGGAAGAGGGGATGCGTCATGGCAGGTGCGGGAAAAGGGAAAGGGCGGTGGACCTGAAGATCCGCCGCCGGGGAAGTGACGATTACTTCGCAAGGAACAGCGCGAGGATGCCGAGCCCTTCGGCCAGCGCCATCCCGATGATGGCTTGGACGAGGATCTTGCCGGAAGCGGCCGGGTTGCGGCCGACGGCCTCGGCGGCCTTGAAGCCGATGAGGCCGACGCCGATGGCGGCGCCGAGGAGGCCGAAGGCGCTCGCGATGTTACCCTGCAGTTCAGCGAGGACGGTGATCATGATGGTGTTTTTCGTTGTGTGGTTGGAGATCCACCGTGCGCGCGCGGGGCACGCTCCCGGCGGGAAAGTCTCAGTGGTGCGCCTCGCCGTGGCCTTCCTCGTGGCCGTGGTCGCCGCCCTCGTGGTTACAGAGCAGGCCGATGTAGACCGCCGTCAGGAGCGTGAAGACGAGCGCTTGGATCACGCCCACCAGCAGCTCCATAAAGTAGAAAATGAATACGAAGCCGGTGCCGTGCAGAAGGTTCTCGCCGCCGAACACGTTGCCGAAGAGCCGGACCGAGAGGGTGAAAGGACGAATCGCGATCGAGAACACCTCGATCAGGCCGACGAGCAGGAAGACCACCGACAACAGCGGGTAGAGCCAGCCGGGCGTCTCACCCTTGTCCGCCTTGTTCCCGAACAGATCGGCGAGAATCACCTTGGGGCCGGCGAACTTGAACACGATGATCGCCCAAGCGCCGAAGGAGACGAGCGCCAGCGCGATGGTGCCGTTGAAGTCCGCGTTGTGCGGGCGGATCAGCGGGCGCGTCAGATGAAAGTGGCCGTCGACCATCTGGCCCCAACCCATCGTGCCCACGCCGGGGAGCAGACCCATCCAGTTATGAAAAAGGATGAAGATGAAGAAGGTGACAAGGAGCGGGAAGGCCGCGGGGAACGCCTTGGCGCCGACGATCGGCTCGAAGACCCCACGCAGCGCCTCAATCAGCGACTCCACCACCGCCTGCCCCTTGCCCGGCACAACGGACGGTTTGCCGATCAGCCAGAGGATGAAGGTTAAGAGCAGCGCCGACAGCACCCAGCCGGTGACCATCGCGTTGGTGATCGACCACCCGCCGCCGAAATCCACCAGCTTGGCCGCGCTCGGCGCGACTCCCTCCGCCCGCGCGACCGCGCCAGAGCAGACACCGACCACGAACAGGCAGAGGAGAATTTTGACCCGGGACATCATCGTGCAGCGCGCTGAAGACGGTACAAACAATCATAAGAGCCCCGGCCTTCCCCTTTCGTCAACCTTACAAACAGCGCCGGCCCGGGTCGGTCTCGATATTAAACGCCCGGGTGTCATCCGCGGGGACGAACTAATGACCCGCCCGCCACGCGGAGCCGGGCGGTGCAAGATCCGAAGGCCAGGGCGCGGGCCTGGAAGACCGTTTCCCGCTCGAAGGGCAAAGGTTCGTCGGCCAGCTCCCATCGCGGATGCCCGGCCAGGGCGGCCCGACCATCCTCCAGGTAGGGAACGAAGTCCGTCCGAAAATAGAACCGGCACCCCGGCGCCGCTCGATCCGCCACTGCGGAAAGGAAATCTGGTTGCAGCACTCGGTGTTTGCGGTGGCGCAGCTTGGGCCAGGGGTCGGGAAACAGAAGTAGCAGCCGCCGGATCCGCGCCGAGACCGGCAACTCACTTAGGAATAACCGCGCCTCCGCTTGGAGGAAATGCAGGTTCGTGGCGCGGGCCCGGTCGCACTTGCGCTGGGCGCGGGCGATGCGGTCGGACAGAAGGTCGATCCCCACGCAGAGCTCTCCCGGGTGCGCCGCGGCGTAGTCCGTAAGATAATGCCCGTGCCCGCAGCCCACTTCCAAGGTGAAGTCCCGCGCCGCTGGACCCGGGAAGAGGGGGGCCAAGTCGCGGCGGAGCCCCTCGCGGCGCGCTTGGAGTATTTTTAAGTATCTTGCTATCAACAGTTAATATTATTTCGCGCCCGCGGAGGCGATCGGGAAGGTCCGACCCTTGCCGAGCCCCGGTCGCGCTGGCGAGCCGGGACTCCCGTCGATGACCAGCCAATACTAGCCTTCTAACCGGCCTCGGCGACAAAATCATGCTCAAAATCGAATCGAACGAGAATAGAAGACACCATGGTAGCAGGTGCTCCCGGCCCCATCGACCAACGAAATCCACGATCTCCGGAATATAAGTTAGGTTTTAAACGCCTTTCCGTCAATAGTTTGCCTTGCAATTTAGCCGGAGCGAGCCCAGCCAGACCCTCATTCAGCTCGGACCGCCATGCGCCACCTCACGCCAGCGCCGGCGAGTCAGGCGCGCGAGGCGCGGGACCGTCCCCTTCCCTGCCCGACCGGGCCTCGAGCCGCACGAGGAGGACGCTTATATCCGCGGGGGTCACGCCGCTAATGCGGCTTGCTTGGCCCAAGGTCAGCGGGCGCGCGGCGGCGAGTTTCAGAGCCCCCTCCCGACGCAGGCCGCGGATGCCGGCGTAGTCGAGCGACTCGGGGAGCCGGATCCGATCGACGGGCTCGCGGCGCCGCCACTGGCGCTCCTCGCGCTCGAGGTAGCCTCGGTACGCCACCTGGTAGAGTACGTTCTCGCGCACCCCGCGGTCCTCGGTCGCGAAGCCCTCCGGCCATGCCGCGCCCAGCCGATCGCGGCGAACGCCATCGCCCCAAGTGCTCCCCTGCCCCGGCGGGCGCTCGCGCTCAAAGCGGTCCCGCCAGCCGGCGATGCGGGCGCGTTTGGCATCGATCCGGGCGAGGCGCGCGGCGGACACCAAGCCGTGTTGGCGGGCGTGCTCGACGAGGCGTAATTCGGCGCTGCCGTGGTTGAAGAGGAGGCGGTGTTCCGCGCGGCTGGTGAGCATTCGGTAGGGCTCCAGCGTGCCCTTGGTCACCAGGTCGTCGATCAGGACTCCGAGGTAGGCTTCGTGTCGGCCGAGCACCAACGGCGGGCGGCCCTGAACGAGGTTCGCGGCATTGACCCCCGCAATTAGCCCCTGCCCCGCGGCCTCCTCGTAACCGGAGGTGCCGTTGATCTGCCCCGCGAAAAAGAGCCCGCCCACAAGTTTCGATTCGAGCGAGGCCAGCAGCTGCGTCGGCGGGGCAAAGTCGTACTCCACCGCGTAGGCCGGACGCAGCAGCACCGCCTGCTCCAGCCCCGGGATACTCCGCACCACCTCGACCTGCACCGCGAACGGGAGACTCGTGGACAAGCCATTGACGTAGAACTCGTTCGTCGCCCTTCCCTCCGGCTCAAGAAAGAGCAAGTGGCGGGGCTTGTCGGCGAAGCGGACGAACTTGTCTTCGATGCTCGGACAGTACCGGGGCCCCACCCCCTCGATCTCCCCGCGGAAAATCGCGGACTGGTGGAGGTTGGCGCGGACGAGCTCGGCCGTGAGGGGGGTCGTGTAGGTCATCCAGCAGGACACTGGGTCGGAGCCGGGGGCCCAGCCGAGCCGGCGTGCCCCGGATTGTTCCACGTGGAACAAGGGGTCCGGATCGCGGGTGTCGTGGAACGCGAAGAAGGTCGGGTCCGCATCGCCCTTCTGCTCTTCCATCACCCGGAAGTTGAGGCTGCGGCCCAGCAGGCGCGGCGGGGTCCCAGTCTTGAGGCGCCGCAACTCGATGCCCGCCTCCGCCAAGCTCGCCGATAGCGTCCGCGCGCTAAAGTCCCCTAGCCTGCCGCCCTCGTTCTTGTTCTGGCCGATGTGCATCAGGCCCCGCAGGAAGGTCCCGGTGGTCACGACTACGCTGCGGCCCGCGAAGTCGAGATCGAGGTTGGTACGGCAGCCCACCACCCTGCCCTCCCGGTAGATCAGTCCGGTCACGGTCGCCTGGAACAGACGCAGGTTCGGCTGCAGCTCCAAGGTGTGCTTCAACCGGAACTGGTACACTTTCTTGTCACATTGGGCCCGGGGCGACTGGACCGCGGGGCCCTTGGACTCATTGAGCAGGCGGAACTGAATGCCAGTCAGGTCGGTGTTGATCGCCATCTCGCCGCCCAAAGCATCGATCTCCCGCACCATCTGCCCCTTGGCCTGACCGCCGATGGCAGGATTGCAGCTCATCTGGGCCACGGTGTCCAAATTTCCGGTCAACAACAGGGTCGACGCCCCCATCCGCGCCGCGGCCAACGCGGCCTCCACGCCCGCGTGGCCGGCGCCGCACACGATCACGTCGAAGGTTTCGTCTGCTCCTTGCATCGCGGATGAAGCCCGACTCTCAGGCCCTCCGCTCCTGAGGCGCAACCCCCAGGCAGAATTTTCGGGCGCGGGGGCCCAGGCGGACTAGGGCCGGCACCCCTGCAGCCGAATCGCAGGGGTCAGCCGCAGTGGCGGACCCGGCGTCCAAAGGATTATCAAGCTCCAGTCCTTTCATACCGAAGGGTGCCATCCGGTTGTGCATAACTCGGCAGTCAAATCGCGCCTTAATATATCTTAAATAACTTTTCCCTAACTATTTACCAACACAGAAAGTGGCGAACAAAGCGTCGAGCATCCGCTCGGGGTCGATCCGCCCTGTGATGCGCCCGCAAGCATCGAGCACGCCACGAATCTCGCTGACCACCAATTCCACCGGCCCGTGGTCCCGCCACTGCGCCCGCGCCGCCGCCGCGCCGGCCGCCGCCTCCGCCAAGGCCACGGCGTGCCGCGCATTCACCGCCACCCGCTCTCCCGGATCGTAGCCCAGCACGTCGACGCGCCGGATGATTTCCGCGCGCAGGGCCTGAAGGCCCTCGCCGGTCACCGCCGAGGTCCGTACCACGCTAGCGCCCGGCCAGGGCAGGGCAGGGGCGCCAGCCGAGGCAAGGTCTACCTTGTTCTGCACCACGATCACGGGTAGCTCCCGCCCCTTGACCTGCAACTCCACCGGCAATTCCGGAGGGGTCGCCTGGGTCGAATCCAGCACCAGGATCCAGAGATCCGCCCCCAGCGCGCGCTCTACGGCCTTGGCGATGCCCAGACGCTCCACCGCCACCGGCGCCAAGTTCAACCCCGCGGTATCGATCAAACGCAGGCAATGCGGCCCCACGATCCACCGCTCCTCCAAATAATCGCGCGTCGTCCCCGGCTCCGGGCTCACCAGCGCCCGCTCCTCGCCGAGCAGGCAGTTGAGCAGGCTGCTTTTGCCGGCATTCGGCGCCCCCAAAAGGACCGTTCGGACCCCCTCGCGCAGGAGTTTTCCATAGCGCGCTGTCGAAACTAAATTGTTGATCATTAAATGTATAGCCTCCAACTCGCTCGCCACTAAGCCGCGATCCTCCGGGGGTAAATCCTCCTCCGGAAAATCAATGTACGCCTCCAACCGCGCCAACACGCCCAGCACGCGATCGACGATCTCACCCAAACGCTGCCCCAGCCCGCCCTGCAGGTGGTGCCGCGCCGCCGCCAACGCCCGTTCGCCGCGCGCGTGGATCACCTCCATCACGGCCTCCGCCTGACTCAGATCCATCCGCCCATGGAGAAACGCCCGCCGCGTGAATTCACCGGGTTCCGCCAAGCGACATCCCCGCGCCACCAGATCCTCAAGGATTCTTTGAGCAATGTAAGGATTGCCATGGCAGGTCAGTTCCAAAACATCCTCGCCGGTGTAGGACTTCGGCCCAGCGAAAAAAGTGGCCACGACATCGTCAATCTCGGCCCCGGCGAGGTCCCGGTAAGGGGCGTGGCGGGCCCGTCGCGGCTCCGGTTCCCGCCCGAGCACGCCCCGCGCCACGGCGGCGGACGCCGGGCCGGTCACGCGGATCAGCGCCAGCGCGGCGGTACCACCCGGCGTGGCCAGAGCGGCCACGGTGTCGGAATAAGGGGACATCCAGGCGGAGGTTTCGGGACGGTCCGGAGCAAGTCAACCGGGCGCCGGGTGGGTAGGGGTGGGGGAAGGAAGTGCTCGATTCCGGGCCGTTCCTGCGCCGGAATGGACCGATGTCCGTCCCGTTGCTGTACGAGTCCCACTGCCACACGCCGCTCTGCAAGCACGCGGTCGGCCAGCCGGGCGAGTACGCGGCCCGGGCGGAGGCGCGGGGGCTGCGCGGGATCATCATCACGTGCCACGCCCCGTTGCCGGGCGGGCTGGGCATCGACCACCGGATGGCGCCGGAGGAATTCGAGACCTACGTGGACCTGGTGGCCCAGACCCGCGCGGAGTTCGCGGGCCGGGTGGATGTGCGACTTGGGCTGGAGAGTGATTATTTCCCCGGCGTCGAGGCGTGGGCCGAGAAATTGCACGCCCGGGTGCCGCTGCACCACGTGCTCGGGTCAGTGCATATGCAGGTCACTCACTACAAGGCGAAGTACTTTACCGGCGACCTGTTCGCGTATCAGCGGCTCTACTTCACCCACGTGGCCGAGTCAGCCGAGACGGGTCTGTTCGACACCCTCGCGCATCCGGACCTGGTCAAGAATGAGGCGCCGGCGGCTTGGGACTTCGCGCGGATCCGGCCGGAGATCGAGCGGGCGCTCGACCGCATCGCGCGGACGGGCGTGGCGATGGAATTGAACACCAGCGGCCTCAACAAGGCGTTGCCGGAGATGAATCCTGGTCCGGAGATGCTGGGGATGATCCGAGATCGCGGCATCCCGGTGGTGCTCGGTTCGGACGCGCACCGGCCCGCGCGTGTCGCGGATCACTTTGAACAGGCGCTCAGGCAGCTCGCGGCGCTCGGGTTCCGCGCCATCAGTTTCTTCCTCGATCGCCGGCGTCAGGACGTGCCGATCGCGGAGGCGCTGGCCTCGCTGCGGCCAGCGCCCGCCGCCTGATGAATCCGACGCGGATCGACCTCTACGGCCTCACGCGCGAGGAACTCCGCCTGCAGTGCGTCCGCTGGGGCCTCGCGCCCGTCCACGCGGCCAAGGTGTGGTCGCACCTGTACCTAGATCTCGCCGCGGACGTCTCCCCCGCGGCGATGCCGAAGCTGCCCGAGCGCGTGCGGGCCCGGATCGCGGAGGCGGCAGTACCTGGCGTGCTCCGGACCGCGGCGCGGACGGACTCCGCCGATGGTTGGACGCGCAAGTTCCTCCTCGGCCTCGGGGATGGCGGGGCGGTGGAGACCGTGCTGATGCGTTACCCGGGGCGCGTCACCGCGTGCGTGAGCTCGCAGGCCGGCTGCGCGATGGGCTGCGTGTTCTGCGCGACGGGTCAGATGGGGTTTCGCCGCCACCTCACCGCGGGGGAAATTGTCGCCCAAGCGGTGCACGTGGCGCGGGAGGCCCGCGCCGAACCGGGTGAGGGCGGCGACCGCCTGCGCAACCTTGTCCTGATGGGAATGGGAGAACCGCTCCATAACTACGAGGCGGTGATGCGGGCGGTGGAGATCCTGCTGGATCCGGCGGGCCTGGCGCTGGCGGCGGACCACATCACCCTGAGCACGGTGGGCGTGGTCCCGGCGATCCTGCGGCTGGCGCGCGAGCCCCGGCCGCCGCACCTCGCGGTGTCGCTACACGCGGCGACCCAGGAGGAACGCGCGGCGCTGGTGCCTGCGGCGAAGCGTTGGCCCTTGGAGGAACTGATGGTGGCCTGCGCGGCCTACAGCGCCGCGACCAGCCGGCGCATCCTGTACGAGTGGACGTTGATCGCGGGCCAGAATGATTCGCCGGCGCATGCGCGCGCGCTGGGCAGGCTCCTGCACTGCCTGCCCGCGCAGGTGAACCTGATCCCGCTCAACCCGACGGAAGGTTACGGCGGGGCGCCGGCGGAGCTGGGGGCGGCGCGCGCCTTCCAGCGGGTGCTGGCGGAGGAGTTTTCCCTGCCTTGTACCATCCGGCAGCGGCGGGGCATCGACATCGCGGCCGGGTGCGGCCAGCTGGCGCAGCCGGATTAGCCGCGGGGCTTGGCGGTCGCCGGACCCGCGCGCGTGGCGCAGTTGATCCACGCGGTGGTGCCGGAGGCGTAATGTTCCTTCTTCCAGATCGGCAGGCGCGACTTGGCCTCGTCGATGATGTAGCGGCAGGCCTCGAACGCAGCCGCGCGGTGCGCCGCGGTCACCCCGACCCAGACCGCAAGATCGCCCAACGCGAGGTGGCCGACCCGGTGCACCGCGACCGCACCAAGCAGCCCGAAGTGAGCGCGCGCCTCGGCGAGGATGCGTTCACCCTCCGCCTCGGCCAGCGGCACGTAGGCCTCGTACGCTAGGGATTGCACCGCCTGGCCCTCGTTGTGGTCGCGCACCCAGCCCTCGAACGTGACGAGGGCGCCGGCGCGCGCATCGGCGAGCGGAGCGCGGAGCGCGGGCAACTCGAGCGGGGTGGGGGAGATGCGGAACATTGGCCGAAAGGTTCAGCCGCCGGCCACCGGCGGAATGAAGACCACGAGGTCACCGGAACGCAGCGGGGCGTCCGCGGCGGCGAAGGCGCCGTTGATGGCGGCGCGCACCCGGTCGCCCGGCAGCGTGAAACCGTGGCGCGCCTGCAGTTCCGCGTAGAGCGCGGCCGGCGTGGCTGCGGCGGTCACGAGGCGCTCCGTCGCCTGGCCCCGCTGCTCCCGCAGCAACGCGAAATACTCGATCGTGAGCTCGTTCATCCGACGATTCCCTCCGGCGCCCGGTAATCGCGGCGCCCGCCAGTCTTCTCCAGCAGCCGCACCTCGCGGATCACGATCCCGTGCGAGACGGCCTTGGCCATATCGTAGAACGTCAGCGCCGCCACGGTGGCCCCGGTGAGCGCCTCCATCTCGACGCCCGTGCGGCCCTCCGCCCGCACTCGGCAATGGATCGCAATCTCGCCGCGCGCGGGATCCGCGGTGATCTCCACCTGGCAATCGTCGAGCGCAAGCGGATGACAGAGCGGGATCAGGTCCGCGGTGCGCTTGGCGCCCATAATCCCGGCGAGACTCGCGGTCTGGAACAGCGGGCCCTTGCGCGTGGCGATCTCCCCGTCGCGCAGGAGCGCGGCGAGTTCGCCCGGCAGGGTCACGCGCGCGATCGCGTGGGCGAAGCGCCGCGTGATGGCCTTCGGACCCACGTCCACCATCGCGGGACGGTTCGCGGCATCGAGGTGCGAGAAGGGTTGGGCGGGATTCACCAGGGAAAGAAGGGGGCCGCGTAACCGGCGGGGAACTCGTGCTCGGCGGCGGGTAATTCGAGGAAACCATCCGTGCCGGCAAGGCCCGCGAGATCGCCGGAGGTGTTGGCCGGCTCGGGCCACGCGGCGGGCGCGCCGTCCGGCCCGGGTGCGATGCGCACCGGCAGGAGCCAGGCGAGGGGAGGGCGGAAGGTGACGCCGGCCGCGAGCCGGGGCATCCGCGGCGGAGCAGGCAGGAGCCCCGCGGCGTGGTCGAGCGCGGGCAGCACGTACCGGTGCAGGCAGGTGTAGGCCGAGACCGGATTGCCCGGCAGCGCGAAGACCGGCACGCCCCGCGGGCTGACGCCGAACCAGAACGGCTTGCCCGGCCGCTGCGCCACCCCTTGGAAGACCTTGCGCACGCCCTGCCGGTCCAGTTCCGCAGGCACAAAATCGAAACGGCCTTGGGAGACCCCGCCGACGATCACAAGCGCATCGTATTCCGCGAGGAGATGCCAGAGGCGGTGTTCCACCTCCGCACGCAGGTCGCGCACGTGGTGCCGCTCGACGCGCGGGTAACCGCGGAGGCCCAGCGCGGCCGCGAGAGCGTAGTCGTTGCTCCGGCGCACCTGGTGCGGCGCCGCGGCCGAGGCCACGTCCACCAATTCATCCCCCGTTGCGAGGACGGCCACGCGGGGTTGCCGGCTGACCGTGAGCCACGGGTGCCCGCAGGAGGCCGCGATGGCGATCTCCTTGCCCCCGAGCCGCACTCCCGGGGCCAGCAGGACCTCACCCGCGCGGTGGTCGCTCCCCCGCCGGTGCACGGCGCCGCCCGCGCGCGTGGCAGCGGCCTCCGCGGTGACCTCCATCCCGGTACCGTCGCGCTTCGTCTGCTCGTAGGGGACCACGCAATCAGCGTCCGGCGGCAGGACCGCGCCGGTCATCACCTCGATGGCCGCATCGGCGGCGTGACCGAGCAGGAAGGGGACCATCCCGGCCGCCTGAACGCGGCCGACGGTGAAACGGCGGATGCCAGCGGCGAGGCTGGAGGAGCGCAGGGCGTAGCCGTCGAACGTGACGCGGTCGAAGGGCGGCAGGTCGCGGTCGGCGCGAATCTCCATCCGGAGCAAGCGGCCGGCGGCGGCGGCCAACGCGCAATCCTCCCGCGGGGCAGGGGACATTTGCTCGAGGACGAGCCGGAGGGCATCGGCAGGGGACAGCATCAGGGAAGGGGGCGGCGGGCCACTTGGTCGGGGCCAGCTTCTGCCGCGCCCCCGGCGGCGCAAGCCGCACTTGCGTCGGCCGACTTGCCGTCGGCCCCGAACCTACCAATCTGCTCGTGTGACCACCTCTTCCCGCTTTCGGACCAGGACGCGGGTTGTGCGCTCGGGTTGCACCACCATCCAGGGCACCCGGATCGGGGCGCACGATGTGAACGGCCTTCTGCGGAATGGGGCAAGCAGCGACTCGTTGATCGCCCGGTGAATCCCCACCCCGCGCGCGACACTTTTCACCGGCCTCTCCGCGACCTCCGCGTCTCGGTCACGGACCGCTGCAACTTCCGCTGCCCCTACTGCATGCCCGCAGAGGTGTTCGGCCCCGGCCACGCCTTCCTCCGCGATCCCCAGTTGATGACCCAGACGGAGATCATCCGCCTGGCCCGCGCCTTTCAGGCCCTCGGTGCAGTCAAGCTCCGCCTCACCGGCGGCGAACCGCTCCTGCGCCCGGACGTTCCTGACCTCATCCGCGCGCTGAAGCAGGACATCGGTCTGCCCGAGGTCGCGCTCACCACCAACGGCTGGCTGCTGGAGAAACTCGCCCCAGCGCTGCGGGCGGCGGGCCTCGACCGGGTCAACGTCTCGGTGGACTCCCTCGACGATGCCACCGCGGGGCGGCTCAATGGCCGGGGATTCAAGGTGGGCAGGGTGTTGCGCGCGATCGACGCGGCCGCCGCCGCCGGACTGCCCGTGAAGGTGAACTGCGTGGTGCAACGCGGGGTGAACGACGCGGAACTGCCGGCGCTCGCCGCATATTTCCGGGAGCGCGGCCACCCGCTGCGATTCATCGAGTTTATGGACGTCGGCAACACCAACCATTGGGCGGCCGACCGCGTGGTGCCGGCGCGGGAGATCGTGGCCCGCATCGCGGAGCGCTGGCCCCTGGAGCCGGCCGGCCCCGCCTACCGCGGGGAGGTCGCGGCACGCTACCGTTACCGCGACGGCCGCGGCGAGATCGGGATCATCAGCTCCGTCACCGAACCCTTCTGTCGCGACTGCCACCGGGCGCGGCTCTCAGCGGATGGGCGCCTGTACACCTGCCTGTTCGCCGCGCTGGGCTGGGACGTGCTGGCGGCCGCGCGTTCCCCGGGAATAACCGATGCCGCGCTGGAAACTTACCTGCGGCGGATCTGGGCGGGGCGGACAGACCGCTACAGCGACGAGCGGGCGGAACTCCTCGCCGCGGGCGAGACCCGGGCGAAGGTCGAGATGAGCTACATCGGCGGTTAAGCCCGGGCGCCACGCTGCCGCACGGCCTCGAAGAGGGTGATGAGTGTCGCCATCGCGACATTCAGCGAATCCGCCTGCCCGGCCATCGGGATCCGCACCGGCTCGGCCGCCTCCCGTAGCCAGAACTCACTCAATCCGTACTGCTCGCTGCCCATCACTACCGCGAGGGGACCGCGCAGATCGGCGTCCGAGTACAGCCGCGTGGCCGCGGGCGTGGTGGCCACGGTGCGGATGCCCCGCGCGCGCAGCCAGGCCCGCACGAGCGCGGATTCCGCGACCACCAGCGGCACAGAGAACAGCACCCCGGTCGAAGCGCGGACCACGTTCGGATTGAAGGGATCGGTGACCGGATCGCAGACGATCACGGCATCGCATCCGGCGGCGTCCGCGCTGCGGAGGATCGTACCGAGGTTGCCGGGTTTCTCGATGCCCTCGACGACCAGTAGGAACGGGTCGCGGCCCGGCGCCGGGGCGGGCAGGTCGTCAAGGCCGAGGCGCCACTGCGGAGCCACGGCAAGAAGCCCATCGGGGCGTTCGCGGTAGGCCACTTTGGCGAAGGCGTCGCGGCTCAGCTCGATGCAGGGCGTGCCGGCGGCGGCGGCCTGCGCGAGGAGGGCGGGCTCGTTCTCCCCGAGGTACCAGCCCGGGCAGTGGTAGAGTTCGGTGAGGCGGATCCCTTTTTCGAGGGCGCGCCGGATTTCGCGGTAGCCTTCGACCAGCAAGACGCCAGCCTCGTCGCGCGGGCGACGGTCGCGCAGGCGCACGAGTTGTTTCACCCGCGGGTTCTGGAGGCTGGAGATCACGGCTTCGGCCACGCCAACACAGGACACGGAATGGGGGCCAAAAGACAAAATCCTTTTCCTCGCCGCGGTGCGCGGGGCCGTGTTCGGTGCGGGGGTGGCGAAGCCCCGCAAGTTCAACGACCGTCCCTTCCCGTACCACACGGAGCTAGAGTTGGAGATCACGACCCTGACCAATCTGGGTTCTGGCCTCGGCCGCGTGCCGCTGCCAGCGGCCGAGGGAACAGCGACGGGGGAAGGCTGGGTCGTGATGGTGCCCTTTGCGCTCCCTGGCGAACGCGTGCGGGTGCGGGTGTTCCGCAACCACCGCAACTTCTCGGAAGCGGATCTGGTGGCGGTGCTGACCCCCTCGCCGGAGAGGATGGAACCGCGCTGCCCGATCTTTGGCTGCTGTGGCGGCTGCCAGTACCAACACCTGGCCTACCCCGCGCAACTGGCCTGGAAACAGCGCCAAGTGGCCGAGCTGATCGAGCATCTTGCCGGCATCCCCGGCTTTCCCGTCTCCCCGGTCGCCGCCTCCCCGCAGGCCTACCATTACCGCTCCAAGATCACCCCGCACTTCGCGCCGCCGCGTGCTGGGCAGGGGGGGCTCGTCCCAATCGGCTTCCTCCGGCAGGGCACTCGCTTCGACCTCGTGGACGTCCCGGAATGCCTCCTCGCCACCCCCGCGATCAACGAGCGGCTGACCACGGTGCGCGCCGGGATCCACGCCCGCCAAGGGGAATACGTCCGCGCGTCGACTCTGCTCCTGCGCGAGGCGGGCGGCGCCGTCACGACAGACCACGACACCGTCATCACCGAGGTCATCCCGGTTGATCCGGCCGGTGGGCGGCCGCCGCTGCGGCTGCGGTTCCTCGCGCGCGACTTTTTCCAGAATAATCCCTTCATTTTACCCGCCTTCGTGCGCCACGTCCGGGATGAGGCGGCGGCGACCGGCGCCTCGCGGCTGATCGACGCCTATTGCGGCAGCGGTCTGTTCGCGCTGGCGGCGGCCCCGGCCTTCACCGCGGTCGCGGGTGTGGAGGTGAGCGCCAGCAGCGTCCATTTCGCGCGGGACAACGCGCGGGAGAACGGGATCACTAACGCGACGTTCCTCGCCGGGGACGCCTCGACCCTCTTTGCCGGCCTCGACCCGCAGTTCCGCCCGGAAGACACCGTGGTGGTGATCGATCCGCCGCGGAAGGGCTGCGACGAGGCGTTTCTGGGGCAGTTGTTCGCCTTTGGCCCGCGGGCGGTCGTCTACGTCTCCTGCGATCCGGCAACGCAGATGCGCGACCTGCGCCACTTCCTTGCCGCCGGCTATACCTTGCGCACCGCCCAGCCATTCGATCTATTCCCGCAGACGCGGCACCTCGAGTGCGTGCTGACCCTCGCCCGGAAATAGGTATTCAGCTCTGCTGCAGGAGCTAATTATATTTTTGCTGCCTGCTCAGGGAAGCAGCGGTCTAGGCAATTTAAAAACTGCTTACGCTGCCAGACCTGAGCGGAGGCCGCCGCCGCGAAAACCTCATCCCGCGCCCAAGCAGCCTTTGACCCGGACGCCGAACCCGGCATCGTTTCGCCCATGCGTTTATTCCCGGCGTCCTCCGCGCTGCTCCTTTTGGCCTGCGCCGCGCCCCTTTTTGGGCAGGAGCGGCCCCTCGCCCTCACCGGCTCCCGGATCTACCCGATCGACGGGGAGCCCATTGCGGACGGCGTGCTGGTGGTGCACCAAGGGAGGATCGTCGCCGTGGGCGCGGCGGAGAAGGTCATCGTGCCCGCAGGCGCCGAGACGCGCGCCTTGCCGCCAGGAAAGGTCATTTTGCCGGGGCTGGTCGATTCCCATAGCCACATCGGCGGCGCGCAGGGCGGGGACGGCTCAGGCGCGTTGCACCCGGAAGTGCGCGTCCTGGATGCTCTGGACGCCCGCCACCCTTCGATCCAGCGGGCGCAGGCTGGCGGCATCACCACCGCGAACGTAATGCCCGGCTCCGGCCAGCTCATCTCCGGCCAGACCCTTTACCTGAAACTCCGCGACGGGCGCATCATCGATGACCTCCTGATCCGCCTCGCGGATGGATCCGCGGCCGGCGGGTTGAAGATGGCGAATGGCACCAACCCGATGCGCTCCCCCGGCGGACCGTTCCCGGGCACGCGCGCCAAGGCGGCCGCGATGGTGCGCGACCAGTTCATCAAGGCGCAGGAGTATCAGGCCAAGATCGCCCGCGCCAAGGGCGACCCCGAGAAGCTGCCGGCGCGCGACCTCGGGCTTGAGATGATCGGCGAGGCCCTCGCGGGACGGCGGGTCGTGCAGTTCCACTCGCACCGGCACGACGACATTCTGACCGCGCTGCGCCTGCGGCAGGAGTTCGGCTTCAAGATGGTCCTGCACCACGTGAGCGAGGCCTGGAAGGTGGCGCCCGAGATCGCCGCAGCTGGTGTGCCCGTCTCGGCCATCGTCCTCGATTCCCCGGGCGGCAAGCTGGAGGCGCGCGACCTCAGCTTCGACACCCCGGCGGCGCTGGAGAGGGCAGGCGCCGAGGTGGGCTTGCACTCTGACGACCCGGTCATCGATTCGCGCCACTTCCTGCGTTCCGCCGCCATCGCGGTGCGGGCCGGGATGAGCCGCCCGGCCGCCCTCCGCGCGGTGACCCTCGCCAACGCCAGGATGCTCGGCCTCGAAGACCGCGTGGGCACCCTGACCGTGGGCAAGGATGCCGATTTCATCGTGCTCTCCGGCGACCCCTTCAGCGTTTATACCCAAGTGGAGGAGACCTGGGTCGAAGGCCGGCGGGTGTTCGACCTTACCGATCCGCGCGACCGCTCCTACGCTCTCGGCGGCCCCGGCGCGGGCGATCCCCGCCGCACCCCGCTCTGCTGTTACACCAGCGCCTGGGACATCATCCTCGCCGCCAACGGCGCCCTCCAGCAATGAACCGCGCCGACCGCTTTGCATTGCTCCTCCTACTCGCCCCGGCCGCCGCCTCCGCGGCGATGCCCTTGGCCATCCACGCGGGCGTCCTGTACCCCGTCTCCGGGCCGCCCGTGCGGGAGGCCCTCATCCTGATCCGGGACAGCCGCATCACCTTTGTCGGGCCGGCCGACGACCGGATGATTTCAGCGGACCATCAGATCATCCGCGCGGCGGTCGTCACTCCCGGCCTGATTGACGCGCGAGCGACGGTGGGGCTGTCCGGCCTCCTCAACCAGCCGCACGATCAGGATATGTTGGAGCGATCGGCCCCGGTGCAGCCGGAATTGCGGGCGATCGACGCGTATAACGGGGGCGATCCCCTCGTCGCGTGGGTCCGCAGCCTCGGCGTGACCACCGTCAACACCGGCCATTCCCCAGGGACGCTGGTCTCCGGGCAGACGATGGTCGTGAAGACCTCGGGCAGCACGCGGGACCGGGAGGTGTTGCGACCGGCGGCTTTCATCACCGCGGCGCTGGGCGGGGCCGGCCTAAACCGCGCGGAGGGCAAAGCGCCCGGCACGCGGGCTAAGGCGGTTGCGCTCCTGCGGGCGGAACTGATTAAGGCCCAGGAATACGTCCGAAAGCGGGCGCTGACCGACGAGACCAAGCACCCCGCGCGGGATTTGCGGCTGGAGGCCCTCGGGCGGGCCTTGGACGGTTCTCAACGGCTGCTGATCACGGCGCACAAGGCGCCTGACATCCTAGCTGCGCTACGCTTGGCGAAGGAGTTCAACCTGCGGATCGTCCTCGACGGCTGCGCCGACGCGCCGCTCGTGCTCGAGGAGATCCGCGCGGCGGGTTTCCCGGTGATCCTGCACCCCACGATGGCACGGGCGGGCGATGAGACGGAGAATCTGGCGATGGACACGCCGGCCAAGCTAGCGGCGGCGGGCATCTCGTTCGCGTTCCAAAGCGGTTATGAATCCTACGTACCCAAGACCCGGGTGGTGCTCTTCGAGGCGGCCGTGGCAGCCGGGCGGGGGCTGGGCTTTGAGCGCGCCTTGGCCGGCGCCACCCTCGAGGCGGCGAAGACTCTGGGCGTGGCCGACCGCATCGGCACCGTCGAGGTGGGGAAGGACGCCGATCTGGCCCTGTTCGACGGCGACCCATTCGAGTACACCACCCGCGTGACCGCCACCGTGATCAACGGGGAGCTGTTCCGCGACGGCCCGCGTTGAGGCGCGGCCCTGTGCCCCAAACTTGGAAGGCCCGCTCCAGTTTTCCAAATCCTTCGGGTTGTGCTCTGGCACCACTGGTTTTCCCTCCCCACTTCGTGTCGATGCCTGAATTCAGCCTGTTCCCCTTCACCGACTACTGGTGGTTCTACGCCCTCTTTACGGTGGGCGTGCTTGGCCTTCTTGCGCTCGATCTGGGCGTGTTCCATCGGGAGGCGCACACGGTATCGTTCAAGGAGGCGCTGAGCTGGTCGGTGGTTTGGTGCATCCTTTCGCTGATCTTCTGCTTTGGCCTGTGGCGCTACGCCGAATGGAAGCTGCCGCAGGACCCCAGGTTGCTGGCCCTGGGGATGACGGCCGAGCAGGCGACGGGGTTGGCGCGGCAGACTGCCCTCGAGTTCCTGACCGGCTACGTGGTCGAGCTGTCGCTGTCGGTGGACAACATCTTCGTCTTCGTCGTGGTCTTCACCTTCTTCGGGATCCCGGCGCAGTACCAGCACCGGGTGCTGTTCTTCGGCATTCTGGGGGCGCTGGTTTTCCGGGTGATCTTCATCTCGCTCGGTGCGGTGCTGATGAAGTTCCACTGGGTCATCTGGGTGTTCGGCGGCTTCCTGATCCTGACGGGCCTGAAGATCCTGTTCGCGCCGGAGAAGCCGATGGATCCGGAGAAGAACCCAATGCTGCGGCTGCTGCGGCGTTTCATTCCGATCACGACGCGCTTTGACGGGCAGAAATTCGTGGTGATGGAGAACGGCGCGCGGCACGGGACCCCGCTGCTCGTGGCCTTGGCGGCGATCGAGTTCAGCGACATCATCTTCGCGGTCGATTCGGTGCCGGCGATCTTCGCCATCACCAAGGAGCCGCTGGTGGTGTTCACCTCGAACATCTTCGCCATCCTCGGGCTGCGTTCGATGTTCTTCCTGCTGGCCGGAGTGGTGCACAAGTTCCGCTACCTGAAGTACGGCCTCGGCATCGTGCTGATCTTCGTAGGTCTGAAGATGTCTTGGCTGAATGAGATTTATGGCGGCAAGTTCCCGATCACCTGGTCGCTGGGCATCATCGCCGGCGTCCTGGGGGTCTCGGTGGCGATCTCGCTCCTGATCCCGGCTAGGCCGGACCCCGCGTCAGCCACTGCCAAATAATTTCCACGGCGCCCACGCCGAGGAATCCAATCGCGGCGAAGAAGGCCGTGGCTAGGGCCGCGCAGACGTGGCCGGCGAGGATGAACCCGCCGTCCCGTTCCAGCAGACCCGCGGCCAGCAGGATGATCGCCCAGGCGGGGATGACGTTGCTGAAGGGCACGGGCAGCGGCAGCAGCAGGAAGAGCGCGCAGCCGATGATGGGCAGGGCGTGCAGCTGCTGCCGGCGGGGGCTGGCGGTGACCCAGAGCAGGCGGGGCCGCAACAGACGTTCGAAGCCCAGCATGAGCCGGCGGGTGAAGGCGAAGACGCGGCGGAAGGTCGCCGGCGGGAGGCGCAAGTCGAGGAAGCGGCCCGGGAGCCAGGGCTTTTGGCCGAGCGCGAGGCGGACCGCGATGAGCAGGATCACGCAGCCCAGCGGGGTCGAGAGCCCCGGGAGCGGGATCGGGGTGCAGAAAGGCAGGGCCAGCAGGAGCATCAGCAAGACGAAGCCGCGCCCGTGGAGCAAGGTCATCACCTCGCGGAGAGTGACTTCCTCGACGTCGAATTCCCGGAGGATGAGTTCCAGTTCCTCGGACAGCCGCCGCGGGGGCGAGGGAGCGTCAGGTGCCGCGTCGATGGCCATAAAGCTCGAGGTGGAGGCGATGGCCGTAGCGGTAGCCGCGGGCCTTGCAGAGTTCGCCCAGCCAGGCGGCGCGGCGGCGCATCTGCTCGGGCGAGGTGGACTCGGGCATCAGGAGTACCTTGTGACGGGGAATGTCGCGGCGCAGGGCGGCGACCATGGATTCCAATTCCTCGAGGTCCGCGGGCCGGGAAACGACGAACTTGAACTGGTAGGGGTATTGGTCGATCCAGGCGCGGACCACATCGGGCTGCCAGCGGGTGGCCTCGTGGCGTTTGCGCCAGGCGGCGTGTTCGATTGGGTCGGGGGCGGAGTTGAGGAGTTTGGGGGAGAGGGAGGCGAGGTCGCAGCCGATGCCGGCGGGGGGGATGGTGGCGGCGGTCTCGATCGTGAGGTGGCGGCCGGTGGCGCGGATGCCGGCGGCGAGTTCGGCCACGTCGCGGGCGATCATTGGTTCCCCGCCGGTAAGCACCACGTGGCGAGTGGCGGGGTGGGCGGCAACAGCCTCGAGGAGCGCGGGGATGGAGCGGGCCTCGCCTTCGGGGTTCCAAGAGGAGTAAGGGGTGTCGCACCAAGCGCAGCGGAGGTTGCAGCCGCTGGTGCGGATGAAGAGGGAGGGGACGCCAGACAGTTCGCCCTCACCCTGCAGGGAATGGAAGATTTCAGAAATCAGCATCCTGAGGGGGGATCAAAGCCAACCCGGCCCCGGAGGCGAACGCGGAGTTGCCGGAGTCGGCATGCCTCCCCTCTGTTTACAGTTATGCCCCAGCCGGCTCAGCCGGAGAAGGGGACCCCCAGGCCAGCATCTACTTTAAGCACCGGCAGAGGGGGGGAAGCCGGCTCGCAGGGCCTTATCCTCGGTCCCCGGAACTGTGCGCCAGACCGTTCTGGACTTGGTGAAGCTGGACCGTGTCGCCCGGTTACACCTAGCTAGTCGCCGCCGAGGCTGCGACCCCGCTCCGCCCGCAGGTGCGCCAGCAGGCGCTCCGTGCCCGCCGCCATCGACAGGTGGGGCTCGTAGCCCAGATCCCGCCGCGCCGCGCCGGGATCGAACCAATGGTCCTTCGCCAACTCTGCCGCCACAAAGCGCGTCACCGGTGGCTCCCCCGCCAGCCCGAACGCCCGCCACCACGCCTCCGCCACCACCCCGGCCGCCCACGCCACGCCCAGCGGCACGCGGCGGGTCACCGGCGGCAAATCCATACCCCGCAGCAGGGCGTTGATCCAGTCCCACAGGACCACCGGCTCCGCGTTGGTGATGAAGTACGCCCGCCCCCCCGGATCCCGCCCCGCCGCTGCCGCGCCGCGGCCCGCGGCCAGGGCCGCCTCGGCCAACAGGTGCGCGTCCACCGCGTTGTCCACGTGGACCATATCCACCCGGTTGCGGCCGGAGCCGACGATCCGCAGCCGCCCCGCCCGGGCCCGCTGGAGCACCCGCGGCACCAAGTGCGGGTCGCCCTCGCCCCAGATCAGATGCGGCCGCAACGCCACCGTTCGCAGCGCCGTCCCGTGCGCCTCCCGCACCAGCCGCTCCGCCGCGGCCTTGGTCAGGGGATAGGGACTCGGACACGCCATCGTCAGCGGCAGCGACTCATCCGCCCCGGCCAGATCGCGCCCGTTGTAGACGACGCTCGGGCTGCTGGTATGGACCAATCGCGCCACCTCCTGCGCCCGGCACACCGCCAGCAGCGCCCGCGTGCCCTCGACATTGGTGCGGTGAAACTCCGCCGCCGGCCCCCACACGCCCACCCGCGCCGCCACGTGAAACACCGTTTCCACGCCCTTGCACGCCGCCGCCAGGCCCGCCGCATCGTTCAACGAAGTTGCGAGCACGGGCACCCCCAAGGCCGCCAAACCCGCATCGGGGCGGCGGGCCAGCACCCGCACCGAGCGCCCCGTGGCGTGCAGCCGCAACACCAGCTTGCGCCCGAGAAAGCCGGTGCCGCCGGTGACCAGTACCGGACCCGTGGGCGAAGAGGGTAGGGTTACCGTCATCGTTCAGTCGGCCGCCTCCGCGGCAGGATAACTCCTGGCCGTAGCCGCCCAGCGGGCGAGGGCGAGGCGGTGGATCTTGGCGTTGTGGCGAACATCCACTGGGAAGCGCGGATGGAACAGGAAAGTGCGGATCTCCCGCGTCACGGCGTGCGCGCCTGCCAAGGACCGTAGTTCTGCCGCAAACGACTCCCTCGCGGCAGGCTGGAGACTCGCCTCCACGACGAGCGCGGGCCGTTGCCGTGGGCGCTCTCCGAGACCGACCAAGGCGCAGCGGGCCACGGCGGGGTGGCGGCGGAAAACTTGCTCGCACGGCTCCGGAAAGAGGGTTCCCGTCGCGGTCTCGACGCGCTCCGCCTGACGGCCGCAGAACCAGAGGCGACCCTCGGCGTCCAGATACCCGCAATCCCCCAGGCGGTGCCAGGTGCGGTCCCCCACGATGATCTTAGCCCGCAGGGTGGCATCGGGCGCGGCGTCGTAAGCCTTGGTGACCACCGGCCCGGCCGCGATGATCTCCCCGATTTCCCCGGGGGGCAGGGGTCGTTCCACCGCGTCCGCCGCCAAAGGGCCCTCCGCGGCGGCGATGACCCGAACGGTGATGCCGGGCAACGGCCGCCCGACACAGGCGCCGCCCGCGGGCGGGGTCGCCAAGGCCGCAACCTCCTCCTGCGTGATGCTGGTCAGCGGGAGGGCCTCCGTGGCCCCGTACGGGCTTTGCAGGCGTCCGCGGGGCAAAATGCGAGGTGCAGCCGCCCAAAGGTCCGCCGGCACCGCGGCCCCGGCGCAGAGCACCCGGCGCAGGCTGGGCAAGGTGACCTGATGTTCGTCGCAATGGCGCGCGATCCGTCGCCAGAGGGTGGGGGAACCGAAAGAGTTGGTTACCTGCTCCTGTTGGATCGCCTGGACAATCCGCTCCGGCGCGAGGGCAGCCGGCCGGCGCGGGTCCAGTTCCGGGACGACGGTGGTCATCCCGAGGGCGGGATTAAACAACGCGAAGATCGGGAGCAGCGGCAGGTCGATCTCGCCCGGGGTGATGTTGTAGGCCTGCCGGATCAGATCCACTTGGGCCGCGAAAATCCCGTGTTCATAGCAGACGCCCTTAGGCGCGCCGGTGGAACCCGAGGTGAACAGGATGGCCGCCAGATCCTCCGGCCGTGCCGGCCACGCGGGGAGGGAAGCGACCGGCGCGGGGCCCGGGCGGGTAAGCCGGGCCATCAGGGAGCCCCCGGCGAGGATGCGCGAGCCGACCGAACGGAAGGAGCCGCGGAACAGATGGCTGAGCAGAAGGGTCAGGGGAATCCCCACCAAGCGCCGGGGCTGGGAGCGGGCGACGCAGCTGAGGAAGGCAGCACGGCCCATCCCGGGATCGATCACCACCGGGACCGCGCCGAGGTGAAACAGGGCGAACACGGCCGCGATCAAGGGCAAGCCGGGTGGGACCATCACCAGCGTGCGGTCACCGGGGGCGGTGCCGGCGGCCTCTAGGCGGGCGCGCCAAGCGGCCACCTCGGCGCGCAGTTCGGCGAAGGAAAGCGTAAGGTAGTCGATGTCGCCTGAGCGCGTGCGGCCTCGCGGCACCTTGAGCGCGGCGGCCTGCGGTCGGGCCTCGGCGGCCCGGTCCAGGTGTTGCACGATGTTCGCGCTGGGGGGTGTCATCCGGCCGGCGAGCCTGCGCGCAGGCCGGGTCCGGGCAACCTAGGAAAGGGGTCTGGCACTGCATTCCTAGTCTTCAGCCGTCGCCAAGCCTGGGCGCTAGCTTGCTTTCAACAATCAGACACCTGACCCCTTTGAGGACTGGTCGCCAATTACCGGGTCGACCCGACCACCTTAGCTAAAGCTACGGCGGGCAGGCACCCAGATCCACCAAGCCCGAGTCACCAAGATCTTCGGCTCCAACCAGGGCCGTCGCCTCAATAATCGTTGAAGGTCAGCAGGCCCCATAAGAGGGAGATCTTGCGACCGGAGGGGCCGTTCTTGCCGACGAGCGTTGTGGTGTTGGTGTTCACCGTGGCAGGCGTCACCGGCTGGAAGGACTCGCTGGCCATCACGACGGCCCCGCCGAGGAGATTTGTCTCCTTGCCGCCCGTGGCGGTGGTGCGGGTGGCGCAACCGGAATCCAGCAGGGTGGCGGCGGCGAGAGCGGCAAGGGTAAAGGGCTTTTTCATGACGCGCAGGGTGAGGACGCTGGTTCCCGGGTGGAAGTTTCGCAAGCGAAGGATTGGCGGACTCAGGAGGCCGCCTTGAGCGCGGGCTGATCGCGTAACAAAGCCACCTGCCAAGGCAGGAGCAATTCGGACAACTGGCGGGGATCCCGGGCAATCCGACCCAGCTGGGCACGATTGGCGATGAGCGTGGCCTCGATCCGCAAGTGCTGCGCGACCCGGTCCCGGTCGGCCCGGATCCGTTCTTGCAGCTCAACCTGCGCCTGGGTCAGGGAAACGTGGTTCGGATCGCGCCCCGGGCGGCGCGGCAGGGTCTGCGGGTCGCGCTCAAAGCCAGCCTGCAGGGCGGCCGAAAGGGAGCCAGCGAGACGCTCGTGCCGCTTTCCCAGGTGGACCTGCGCCAGAATGGCAGGCCCGGTTTCCCCGGCATGCGCGGCCTCGGCGATCCTCAGGAGGAGGGCGTTGCCGCAGACCTTGAACGGCGGGGTGTCGAGGCGGTGCGCCTGCTGCTCCCGCCAGTGCCAGATCGCGTGGAGGACGGTGAGGCCTACGCCGCGCAGGCGCTCGCTGCGGCCGATGCGCCAATCGTGCTCGGTCGCCGGGGCAAACCCCTCGGCGCCGGACGCAATCTGCGCTCGGCACTGCTGCTCCAGCCATTCGAGTCGGCCAAGTTTCTTCAGCTCGCCGGTCAGAATGTCGCGCAGCGCCGGCAGGTGCCAGACGTCGAGCGCGGCATAGTCGAGGAGCTTGCGAGTGATGGGTCGCCGGGACCAGTTGGCCTTTTGGCCGTCCTTATCCAAAGCCACGCCGAAGTGCTGCTCCAGCAGCGAGGCTAGGCCGAAGCGTTCGCGACCCAGCAACTGAGCGGCCAGCATCGTGTCGAAGAGAGTGCAGGGCTGGAAGTGGCAAAGGTCGTGCAGGAGCCGCAGGTCAAAATCACTGCCGTGCATCACCAGATGCTTGTCGGCCAAGGCTTCCCAGAGCGGGGTGAGCGATAGGCCGGGGGCGAGCACGTCCACCAAGAAGACCTCGTCGCCGACGAGGAACTGCAGCAGGCACACCCGCGTCTTGTAATGGTACATGTTGTCCGCCTCGGTATCGAGGGAGACCTCGCCCACGCGGCCGAGCGCCGTCAGCAAGGGCCGAAGCGAACCCGGCTGGTCGAGCAGCAGATACGAGCTGGGGTGGGGGGTCGGGCGCGCGGCACGGGCACCGAACAGGCGGCGCAAGGGCGACGGCAGGAGACGGGAAATCATCTGGACTGGGCCGCGTTATCCCACGCGGAAAGGAAGGCTTCAATCAACAATGGGAGATCCTCGTGGTATCCGCCCTCCAGGATCGCCGCGGCGGGCCGCCGGGTCCCGCCGAGCCAGGAGCCGAGCGTCGCGAAGTCCTCGCGCTCCAGCGCCATCGAGGTGAGCGGATCCTTGGCGTAGGCATCGAAGCCGGCGGAGACGAGGATCAGGTCCGGAAGAAAGGCCATCACCGCATCCAGCGACGCCCGCAAGGCCGCCATATGCTCGGTGCGGGGGGTGTGCGGCGCGACAGGCCAGTTCCGGGCATTGGGGCGCACGTCCCTGGTGCCGGTGCCGGGATAGCCGGGGAACTGGTGGACGGAGGCGAAGAAAAAGTCATTGCGGCCGAGCAAAATCGCTTCGGTGCCGTTGCCGTGGTGGGCGTCGAAGTCCCAGACCGCGACGCGGGCGGCTCCGAACCGGCTTTGGGCGGCGAGGGCAGCGATGGCGATCTGGTTGAGGTAGCAGAAGCCCATCGCGCGGTTGTCGGTCGCGTGGTGCCCCGGGGGCCGCATCAGTGAGAAGACCGGGGAACCAGCACCCTGGGTGAGGGCGTGCTCGGTGGCCTCGATCGCAGCGGCGACAGCACGACGCGCGTGCTCGCCGATCCGGGGAAACCATGGCGTATCAGCGTCGAAATCCCGCCCGGCGTCGAGGGATCGTACCAGCGATTCGGCGTGGGCCAGATGCAGGATGGAGTCGGGGGCGGTGCCGTCACCCGGCTCCCGCCAGAGCCAGCCAGGTTGCGCGCGGCGGAGGTGGGCGACTGACCGGAGCACGCGGGCGGGCTGCTCGCGGCGCTGGTACGAGCCGTACTCGGCGCAGCGCGGGTCGTGGAACAGAAGCATTAGCGGCACCGTAGACGCGGCCCCAGCGCGATGCCAAGCCGCGGCTCATTCCGGTGGCGACAAGCCGCGGTGGACCCGCCATAGCGGGGCTATGAAGGTGATTGTGCTCTGCTCCGGGGGGATGGATAGTGTGACGGCGTTGCACTGGGCGGCGAGGGAGCACACCGTAGTGGCGGCCTTGAGCTGCGATTATGGGGCGAAGCACAACGCGCGCGAGCTGCCCTATGCGGCCGAGCAGGCGCGGTTGCTGGGCGTGCGGCACGAAGTGGCGGCGCTCGATTTCCTGCCGCGCCTATTCACCTCAGCGCTCCTGCAGGGCGGGGCGGAGATCCCAGAGGGGCATTATGCGGATGTAACGATGCGTCAGACCGTGGTGCCGTTCCGCAACGCGATCCTGCTGTCCGTGGCGTGCGGGTTTGCCGAGAGCGTGAGAGCAGAGGGCCTGGTGATCGCGGCCCACGGGGGCGACCATGCGATCTATCCGGATTGCCGGGAGGAATTCATGCGGTCGATGGGGGAAACAATGCGCCTAGGCACATACGCGGGCATCGCGCTGTTGCGGCCGTTCATCGCGTTGGACAAGGGCGCGATCGCGGCGCTGGGCGGGAGGCTGGGCGTGGATTTCGGGCGGACGTGGTCGTGTTATCGGGGCCGGGAGATCCATTGCGGCCGTTGCGGGACGTGCGTCGAGCGGCGCGAGGCCTTCGCGCAGGCGGGCCTGCCAGATCCGACGCGGTATGAGGCCGAACCCCCTCTGCCACCGCGGCCGGAGGGAACGGGGTGAAGGGATTGGCTAAAGACGCCAACCCGAGCCTCGCCTACTCGTACTGCGCGGCGCGGCCGAGGTAGTTCAGCATCCAGATCTCCTTCCAGACCCGGTAACGCCCCGCCGCCGTAAACTTCCCTTCATCCTCACGCAGCGCCTGCGGGTGCAGGAATCCCAACTCCGTGTTCAACTGGTCCAGCTCCCGCTGCGCTGCGTTCAGGTCGGCGAGGGGCTCAACCGCGAAACGCACCGGCGTCACACCGGCCCGGTTGACCCGGCGCAGGTGGCACGCTAGCAGCACCGACAGAGAACGCCGCCACGGCAGGCGCTCCACGTACCAGTTCTCCGGAAAGAAGCCTGCGAAAGGGATGTGTAGGTTGTCCGTCAAATAGCGCCGCCCGTCCTCCGTGATCGACGTGATTGCGTAGCAGGCCGTGATTCCGCCGGACGCCTGCGGCAGGAACGTGGCCTGAACCCGGAGCGTGCCGGACCCGTCCTGATACACCGAAGTCCTCAGATGCAGGCCCTCCGCCAGCTCCGCCTTCATCGCCTGCACCTGGCGAAATCCCTGCGCGCGAAGCCATTCCCGGTGCCGCAGCAGACGACGTTGAACGGGCCACTCGTCGCCCGAGAGGTTTACTGCGTACCGGGGGAATAGGGGCAGCGCGCTTCGGCTGTGCAGGCTGACCGCGAACCAATCGTGCAGCGACACCACCAGGAACCAAAACAGGAAGAAAGCGATGGCTAAGGCCCAGAACGGACGCTGGATGAGGCCGTATTCGACACAGATCTGGGCGCCGCCCACCGCGAAGATCAGCCAGCGGAGCCAGCGGTCGACGATTTGTAGCAACGGTGAACCCAACCGCTGGTTCACCTGCATCAGGACGATGGACAGTACCATCGCCGTGAGTAGCGCGCCGAAAATGACTGGAGAATTGGGCAAGCGCGCGCGGACCTCAGCTCAGCCGTACCGGCATGATCACACAAACAAAGTTTTCGAGGGTCTTGAAGACCCCAGGGCTGACTTCGTCCTTCACCTCGAAAAAAACCTCGTCTTTCGTAAGTGCCTTGAGCGGGTCCATCACGAACGCCGGGTTGAAGGCGACCTGCAGGTCCGGGCCGCTGTAACTGATCGCCATCGACTCATGGGCTTCGCCGAAGTCCGGGCTTTGGGCGGTGATCTCGAGAAGGTTGGACGTGAGGCGGATCTTCACCGAGTTGGCTTTTTCTGAGCATACCAAGGCGGCGCGGTGCACGCACTGGAGCAGGAGTTCCCGCTCCAGCTTGATGCGCTGGTGCGTCTCTTTAGGGATTACCTGCTGGTAGTTCGGGTAGTTTCCTTCGACTACCTTCGAATAAAGGTAAATGTTGTCCACTAGGCCGCTGGCATCCTTGTCGGTCGCAATCTGGAAGGCCGCGCGACGATCGTTGAAGCTTATCCGGACCTTCTCGCCCTTGTCGAGTAGGCGGGAGAGTTCGCCCACGGTTTTCGCCGGCAAAATGATTGCGCCGGCGGAGTCCGCGGGGATCTCCATTTCCTTGGAGACCAGGGCTAGGCGGCGGCCATCCGTGGCTACAAGAAAGAGACGACCATCCCGGAAGTTGAAGTAAACACCGTTGAGGATGTAGCGAGACTCATCAGTCGACTGAGCGTAGGCGACGCTGCGAAGCATCGTCGCCATTTCGCTTTGGGCGAGGCTATGGGCCTTCTCCTCGCCAAACTCGGGCAGCGGGGGGAATTCCTCCTTGCTGATGCCCATGATCTTGAATGTGGAGCCACCAGAGGTGAGCTTTACCTGGTGATTTGGGGAACCGTCGACCGCGACGTCGAGGTTGGGTAGTTCGCGGACGATGCCGGCTAACCGTTTGACGGGGAGAGTGACAGCGCCCGGATCCTTGATCTCGGCCTTGATGCGGCAGCGGATGCCGAGGTCTAGGTTGGTCGTGGTCAGTGAGATGTGATCTTTCTCCGCCTCGATCAACACGTTGCTGAGGATCGGCATCGTGGCCTTGGAACCGACCACGTTGAGTACCTGGGCGAGGCCGTTGGCGAAGTGGTCGCGGTTGATTTTAAATTTCATCGGGGCGGCGGCTGAACCACACGGAAATTAACAAAGCCCAAAAGACTACGGGTTCAATAATGAATTATATCCGTAGTCATATGTGCTGCGAACAAGCGCAGCAACCAGGTTTCCACCGAGGGAAAACGGGCTTTTTCGGGCCGTGAATAATTCGCCGTCGAAATCCGGCAACCTTCCGGTTATCCACCGGGATGGAGTTACGCGGAGGATGCGCGCAGGTTTTTCACTAGGAATTTGGCGCGGACGCTGGAGCCCCGAATTTGCGCCGCAGGTGGCGGCCGATCCCGAAGAACACGTACCCCAGGCAAATGCCCAAGGCGGCAAACTCCTTGTACAGGACCACCAGCGCAATCAGGACCAGCAAGACGACGAATGATTGCAGGCGCGTCTTGGTCTGCAGGTTTACGTTCTTGCCGCTGGGGTAGCGGACCGTGCTCATCATTAAAAAAGCGATCAGCAGCATCAGCGGCGGCAGTGCGAGTGCCCCAGTCTTGAGGGAGCGGTCGGCCTCGCCCAGCTTGAGAAGGAACAGGACAGTGGCGGCGACCGTGGAGGCGGCGGCGGGCACCGGGAGTCCAATGAACTCGCGGTTGGAGTCCTTCAATCCCGGGCGCAGCAGCGGGTTGGTAATGACGTTGAAACGGGCGAGCCGCATTGCGGCGCAGAGCAGGTAGATGAAGCCAATGAACCAACCAATGTTGCGGAACCACTGGTAGTCCTGCGCCTGTGTGGGCGAGATGATCAGGTAGAGCATCAGCAGGGCCGGTGCCATGCCGAAGGAGATGACGTCCGCGAGGGAGTCGAACTCGGCTCCGAAGAGGGATTCCCGCCCGCCCATCCGCGCCAGGCGGCCGTCGAGCGTGTCAAAGGCGGCCGCGCCGAAGATGAACCAAACGGCGTAGCGGTAGTGTTCGGCAGGGGTGGCGTCGGAGTAGTCGCCAATGGCGGAGGTCTCAGCGAGGCGGGCCTGGATGCACTGGATGATGGCGGCGAAGCCGCAGAAGAGGTTTCCGGCCGTCATCAGGTTGGGCAGGAAGTAGATGCGGCTGGCCTGCCGGACCGAATAAGGGTCCTCCGCGCTGCCTTGGGCCTCCGGGGGATAGCGCCTCATTTGGTGAGTCCTTCAAGGTACTTCCAGAACTTCGAGTCCTGCTCGACCAGCTGCTGTTCGGACACCGGGAGCTTGTTGCGGAGAAGAAAGTCCTCGAGCGAGTTGCGGTGGAGGATGTAGTTGATGTGGAGCGTTTCGCCCAAGACGTCGAAGTAGAAGCGGAAGTCGCCGGAGCGGAGCCGGTAGAGGGTCTTGCTGCCCCGACGGAAGCTGCCGAGGGGTTCGCGGGGGTAGGCGAGGTCGGCGGCCTTGAGGGCGGTGAGCGGGTTTAGGGCGTCGAGTTGTGCGAGGGGGTCAAGCCGGTTGAGCTCGTGCATCGCCTGGGACGAGAACGTGACCTGGTACATCGGGTCAGGAGCCGGGAGGTTGGGGGACCTGAGGTGGGGCCATCGGGAGCTTTCGAGTGTAGGCGCCGGGGAGGGGCCGGCAACGCTATTCCCGCGGGGCGGGCCTAGGCTCCGGGCAACCCTCGTTGCCCACCTCCCGCCACCGTTTCCTCTCGGCTCTCGCGACTATCACCCTCTCGCTTCGGGCCTAGGCCGTGGAAACCACACCGTGGCGAGCAGAAGCAGGGCGGTGAGGTGGCTCATAGGCGCAGGAAGATCCGGCGTTGGTGCAGGAAGCGGGCGAGGACCAGCATCAGCGCGAGGCCCACGATCGCGATCAGGCTTTGGCCGGCGCCGTTCCCGAGGTGGGCGTCGAGGCCGGCCTTCACGTCGCCCCCGGAGAAGCGCTGGGCGAGGCGGCGGAAACTGACCAGGTTGTTGGCCAGATAGAGGGTGATCGGGTTCATCCCGATCCAGACGAACGGCACACACCAGCGCCGCCAGCCGCGCACCTCGATCACGTGGTGGAACGCGGCCAGCAGCAGCGCACTGTAACCGCCCACCACGAGCACATAAGACGATGTCCAGAGCTTTTTTATGACCGGGAACTGCAGGTTCCAGAGCCACCCCAGCGCGATCGCCACGAGCCCGGCGACTACCAACTGACGCACCTTCTCGGGCTCAGTGCGGTCCGTCCGCCGCAGCAGGAGGCCCGCGAAGACCCCGAGCAGGCAGGTGACTACCGCAGGCAGGGTCGAAAGGTAGCCCTCGGGATCGTAGTACGTGTCGTACTTGCGGCCGGGTAGGTACCGGTAATCGAGATGATTGGGGAGGTTGAGGCCGGGGGCGTAGCTGCCAGTGACGCTCCCGCCCGCGGCGTCGAACGCGGCGCGCACCTCGGCGGGCGTGGCGTTGGGTTTGCCGAGGTGGGTGGCGATCGCAGCCCGGTCGAGGGTGAAGTCGCGTACGGGCACCCAAGCGAGCAGAGCCCAGTAGCCGAGGAGGAAGGCGGCGGCGATGCTCGCGAGTGCGCGGGGGCGGAGCCAGCAAAAGAGGAGGCCGGCTGCAGTGTAGGCGAGGGCGATGCGCTGGAGCACGCCGAGCAAGCGTAGGTCGGGCCACGGGTTGGTGAACCCGCCGTTGAAGAGGATCCCGATGGCGAAGAGGAGTAGCCCCCGGATCACCACGTGGCGCGCCGCGACCGCGCGACCGCGTTCCGCGATCTGCCGGCTGAGTGAGTAGACCAGCGAGACCCCGGAAATGAAGATGAACAGGGGGAAGATGACATCGTAGAACGTGCAGCCGGCCCAGTCGCGGTGGGTGAGTTGCCCGGCAAGGAAGCGGGCGGGCCCAGAGCCGCTGACCTCGGAGAGAGCCTGCATCAGGGCATCGGCGCCGAGGATCCAAAACATATCGAAGCCGCGCAACGCGTCGAGTGACTGCAGCCGGCCGGGCGGGGTGGGGGTCGGGGCGCTCATCCGTAGGATAAGTCTTACGCGCTCGGACCGGGGTGGTCAACACCCGGGAAACCCTTGCGCGGCGCCGGGGGAGACTTCCTGCTGGTCCAATGAAGGTCTCGTTCACCGCCAAGGAGTATGCCCGCCTGCTGGAGCTTGCCCACTTGGGACTCTGGGTTGCGGGGGCGCGCCCCGACGATCCTGGCACGATGCCGGCGCGGTATGCGGACGTGGCGGAGAAGGCGTTCGGCCTGGCGGAGACCTTTGGCTGCGCCGACCTCGTGGAGACCGATGTGAACGGACAACATTACGCCGCAGAAAAGCTCACGTCGGGTCCGCCGGAGAAGGTGTTGACCGACTTCACGGCGGATGTGTTCTGGAACGAGCTGGCGGTGCGGCTGGCGGAGCGCGACCTGCAGGCAGAACTGGGCCAGCCGGTACGCGATGAGAGGAATCCGTTTACCGAGGCGCAGGAGGAGCGCCTGCGGCTGATCGAGGAGACGTACTGGCGCGAGTTCGAGGCCCACGGCACCGACCACGTTTTCGTGCTGCGCGGCGGCCAGGGCTGAGCGCTACGCCCTTTCTCCTTCAGGGCTCGACGCGCTTGGGGCGACGATGATTTGATCGAGTAGGCTCGTTGCCCGCCCCCGGATGAACCCATTGCCCCGCCTGCTCCTGCTCGCGCTCGCTGTGGCCACGCCGCTCCCTGCCGCCGCGCCTGCTTACCCCCCGCGCTTTCCCGACGCCCGCGCCGAGGTCTACAAAGATGCTGGCGGGGTCGCCCTCAGCCTCCACGTCTTCGAGCCCGCGGCGGGCCCGCGCACCGGCCGCGCCGCCGTTGTGTTCTTCTTTGGCGGCGGCTGGACCAACGGCTCGCCTGCCCAGTTTGAGCCGCATTGCCGCCACCTCGCCGCCCGCGGGATGGTCGCCATCACCGCTGACTACCGCGTCGCCTCCCGCCACTCTGTGAAACCGGTCACCTGCGTCGCCGACGCCAAGTCGGCCGTCCGCTGGGTGCGCGCCAACGCCACCCGCCTCGGGATCGACCCCCGCCGCCTCGCCGCCGGCGGTGGCTCCGCCGGCGGGCACCTCGCCGCATCCACCGCCGCTCTGCCGGGCTTTGACGACCCCGCGGACGATCTCCGCGTGAGCCCCACGCCCGACGCGCTGCTGCTCTTCAACCCGGCCCTCGTCCTCGCGGAATTGCCCGGCCTCGACCTGTCAGGCTTCGGCACGCGCGTGCCCGAGGAGCGCCTCGGCGCCGCGCCGAGGTCCCTGTCCCCTGCGCACCACGTGCGCGCTGGCCTGCCGCCGACGATAATTTTCCATGGTGAGGCCGATACCACCGTTCCCTATGCGACCGCGGCCGCTTTCATGCGTCTGATGCAGGCGGCCGGGAACCGCTGCGAGCTGCGCGGCTATCCGGGCCAGCCGCACGGTTTCTTCAATCACGGCCGCGCCGAGGGGAAATACGCCGAGACCCTCGCCGCTGCGGACGACTTCCTCGTCTCCCTCGGCTGGATCCCCCGCCGCTGAACCCCGCCGCCCCTCCGATGACCCGCTTCCTCCTCCCCGCCCTGCTCCTCGCCGCCACCGGCCTCGCGGCCGAGGCTTCGCGGCCCAACATCCTGTTCCTGTTCGCGGACGACCAGCGCGCCGACACCATTGGCGCCCACGGCAACCCGCACATCCGCACCCCCCACCTCGACGGCCTCGTGCGCGGGGGCTTCAGCTTCCGCCGCAACTACGTCTTCGGCGGCAACAGCGGCGCGGTCTGCGTCCCGAGCCGCGCGATGCTGATGTCGGGCAAGACCTGGTTCCACGTGAACACCCAGACGCTCGAGGGTGCGAAGCTGCTGCCCGAGCTGTTCCGCGAGCACGGGTACGTGACCTTCGGCACGGGCAAGTGGCACAACGGCCAGCCGTCGTGGCTGCGCGCCTTCGCCCGCGGCGAGGCGGTGATGTTCGGCGGGATGTCCGACCACGAGAAGGTGCCCGTCTGCGACCTCGGGCCCGACGGCCGCCTCACCGAGGTCCGCACCGGGGCCAAGTACTCCAGCGAGCTCTTCACCGACGCCGCGCTCCGGTTTTTGGAATCCCACGACGGCAGGCAGCCGTTCTTCCTCTACGCCGCGTTCACCGCGCCCCACGACCCGCGCCAGCCCGGCCCCGGCTTCCCCGCCGACTACGCCAACCGCCCGCCGCTCCCGCCGGACTTCCTGCCGCAGCTGCCCTTCGACAACGGGGCGATGAACGGCGGCCGCGACGAGAACCTCGGCGCCTGGCCCCGCACCGAGGCGATGATCCGCGACCAGCTCGCCGAGTACTACGCGATGATGGCCCACCTCGACGCCCAGATCGGCCGCCTGCTTGACGCCCTGCGCCGCACCGGCCGGGCGGAGAACACGCTCATCGTCTACGCGGCCGACAACGGCCTCGCGCTCGGCAGTCACGGCCTGCTCGGCAAGCAGAACGTCTTCGAGCACAGCATGCGCGTCCCGCTGATCCTCGCGGGCCCCGGTATCCCCCGCGGCCGCGAATCGCGCGCCTTCACCTACCTCTTCGACCTTTTCCCCACGCTCTGCGACGTCGCCGGCCTCCCCGCCCCGGCCGACCTCGCCGGCCTCAGCCTCCGGCCGATCTGGGAAGGCCGCCGCGAACGCGTGCGCGACTCCGTCTTTTTGCCCTACCTCGAGGTCCAACGCGCCGTCCGCGACGAGCGCTGGAAGCTCATCTGCTACCCGAAGCTCGGCTTCAGCCAGCTCTTCGACCTCGAGTCCGATCCCCACGAGACGCGCAGCGTCTACGACAACCCCGCCCACGCCGCCCACCGCGCCCGCCTCCGCGGCCTGATGCGGGACTGGCAGCAACGCGTCGGGGACAAGGTGGCTCTGCCCGATAGCCAGCGCCTCCCGCCGCCCATCGACCTCACCGGCAAGCCCCGCAAGACCGACCAGTGGCAGCCGGAGTGGATCGTGAAGAAGTATTTCTGATGGGCCCCGCGACAGCTTCGTCAGGCTCGGGGCAGACGGCTCAGGGCGAGCCATTCGGGCCCCGTTCGGCTTAATTCAGGCTTGGGTAGCCGGTGTAGCCTTGGGGGCCCGGAGTGTAGAAGGTCGCGGGATCCGGGTCCGCCAAGAGCGTGCCCGCGGCCAGCCGCGCGTAGCACGCGGCCATTACCGGCGTTGGCGTATGCCGCTTGGCTGCGCGGAAGTGGGTGAGCGGGGTCATTAGGACCCGGTTCGGCAGGAAGAGTCCGGCGAGGTCGGCGGGGGTGAAGAGCGCTGCGTCGTGCATCGGGCGGCGAAGCGGCAACGTCGCCGCGCCGATGCAACCTGCAGTGCTAGCGGTAGTCCGCGCCGGTGCGGCTGCGGAGGATCGACTCCTGCGCGGTCCGCAGCGCGAGGGCCAGCCGCGCGGCCTCCGCCGGGTGACGCGTGCTCACGTCC
>Ga0194124_10001092_pt1 | contig 36288 bp, 38 predicted proteins | sample TA2KigCas0mmetaG_FD_148605 | JGI IMG/M metagenome (GOLD analysis project Ga0194124, IMG submission 148605) | Freshwater microbial communities from Lake Tanganyika, Tanzania - TA2015031 Kigoma Deep Cast 0m | ecosystem: Environmental > Aquatic > Freshwater > Lake | place: Tanzania: Lake...
TCAAGATTAGGTTTCCCACTGGTTTACCAGGTAAGACCCCCAAGAGACTATTGGGTTGATAGGCCGGAAGTGGAAGAGGCGCAAGCCTTGCAGCTGACCGGTACTAATAGGTCGAGGATTTAACTACCAATAAAAAATAAATTTGAATCGCGTTCACTGTGTGGTTCCCGAGCTACGGTCGGGAATAAAAATAATTGATTAGATGAATTTCTAATTATTTTTTATTCTTGTCTTGATAACTCAATAATGTTTCGGCGGCCTTAGCATAGGTGAAACACCCGGTCCCATTCCGAACCCGGAAGTTAAGCCCTATAGCGTCGATGGTACTGCAAGGGGGACCTTGTGGGAGAGTAGATCGCCGCCGGACTCAATTTAAAAATAAACCCCGCCTAAAAATGGGGTTTATTTATTTCTAACGGTCAGAAACTTCCTAAAAAACCGGCATAAAACAATGATTTTTAGTACCTTAGGAGTATGGAGAATTTTATTAGCGCAGATCAAATCCAGATCGATTTGGCTAAGCTTAAGGAACGCATAAAGGCGGTAAGTAATTTGCCGCTCTCTGAACATAGTGCAGAGTTTGAAAGAATTCATGCGCAATTGCAGCAAGCATTAACAAATCTTGACGGAGTATAGCTAGCGTGAAAAGCCGCTTGGATGCTGAATTGGTGCGCCGCGGATTAGCCAGATCAAGAGAGGTCGCAGCCGATCTAATCGCTGCCAATAAGGTCTTAGTAAATGGAATAGTGGTGAGTAAATCTGCGTCGGTGGTGGATGCTCAATCCTCTATTAAATTAGCTGATGAACACGATGAGTATGTCTCGCGCGGTGGTCATAAGTTATCTGGCGCGCTAGATCATTTCGCAAATTTAAACATAGCCGGAGTGACTGCCCTAGATGCTGGGGCATCAACTGGCGGATTTACTGATGTGTTGTTAAAGCGGGGGGCGAATAAGGTAGTAGCCGTTGATGTTGGTTATGGTCAACTTGCTTGGCAATTGCAAAGTGATGCGCGAGTAAAGATCTTGGATCGAGTGAATGTTCGACATTTGACCGCTGCCCAAGTTGGTGAGCAGATTGATTTAGTTGTGGCAGATCTATCATTTATCTCACTTAAATTAGTACTGCCGGCATTATTCTCAGTTGCAGATAAGAGTGCGAATTTCTTGGTGATGGTCAAGCCACAATTTGAAGTTGGTAAGGATAAACTTGGTGCAGGTGGCGTGGTTCGCGATGCCCAGCTTCGAAAGGAAGCGGTAGCTGCGGTAGCCGCTTCAGCATATGAACAAGGATTTGGTTGTTTAGGGGTAGTAGCAAGCCCACTTCCTGGCCCTAGCGGGAATGTGGAGTATTTTCTGTGGTTACAAAAAGGCGCACCTGCTTTAAAGCAAGTAGATTTAGACCTTGCGATTGAAACGGGGCCAGCGTGAGTAAGAAGATTAATTCAGTACTGCTTGTTACTCACCCAACAAGGGCAGAAGCTATCTCGACTGCTACTGAGCTAGCAAAGTTATTTAATGAGAAAAAATTAAAGGTTTTTTCAACCATAAATTTAGCTGGCACCACTCCTTGGCAAGATAGTGCACAAGCCGATCTAGCATTAGTGCTGGGTGGAGATGGCACGATGTTACGCGCTGCGCAGTTGTGCCGGGGAAAGAGTATGCCGGTACTTGGTATTAATTTAGGACATGTGGGTTTTCTAGCTGAAGTGGAACGGCCAACCTTGGCTCAAATAGCGGAATCGGTTCTTAATGGCAGTTTCTCAGTTGAAGAACGTATGAGTCTAAATTATCAACTGCTTAGAGGTGGAAAAGAGATTGCATCGGGTTGGGCATTGAATGAAGTATTAGTAGAGCGAAATGATCATCAAATGATTGACCTGTTTGTGCAAATAGATCATCGGCCACTTTCTAGATGGTGGTGTGATTCAGTTATATGTGCCACACCAACTGGCTCCACCGCGTATGCCTACTCAGCTGGTGGACCAGTTGTTTGGCCAGAGGTCGATGCATTAGTTTTATTACCCCTTGCAGCTCATGCGATCTTCTCTAGACCAATGGTGGTATCGCTACAATCTGAGATAGTGATAGATCTGGCTAGTGCCTCAGCGGACTTAAATGCTGATGGCATAAGGCGCACAAAGTTAGAGACAAATGACCGAATTATTTTAACCAGCGCTAAAGAGGATGTATTGCTTGCTCACATCAAGCCTGCAACCTTTACCGATCGGTTGGTGGCTAAGTTTAAGTTGCCAGTTGAGGGATGGCGTGGTGAGTAAGAAAGTTAGCAAAAGTTTTCTTGAAGAGATTTCAATTAAGTTCCTAGGTGTCATCGAAAATACAAATATAGAATTCAAACCAGGCTTGACTGTATTAACGGGTGAAACCGGTGCTGGCAAGACTATGGTGCTAACTGCATTAGGTTTAGTTCTAGGCGGGAAAAGTGATGCCGAATTAGTCCGAACCGGCCAAGAGCGCGCTGTTATTACCGCCAAATTCACAATTCCAAACTCACTGCAAACTCAGATCTTAGAAAATGGCGGCGAGATCGAAGATGAGTCTGTAGTGATAACTAGGACAATAAATTTACAGGGGAAATCTCGGGTATTAATTGGCAATACAGTGAGTTCAACCTCGGCGATCATGGCCTACGCAGACTCACTAGTCGAAATTCATGCCCAATCCTCATCATCCAAATTGTTGAAACCATCCGTCAGCAGGGAATTGTTAGATAGGTTCGGTGGTATCGAGACGGCCGCGTATCAAGATATTTATCAACAGTTTGGGGAGCTAGATCGGAAGATACTTGAGCTAAAATCGCAATTAAATCAACGCGATAAAGAGATCGCCATTTTGGAAGAGTTTGCTGCCGAATTTTCAAAACTATCACCAAAATCTGGTGAACTTTTGCAGATCGAAAATGAGCTGGCAAAACTAGGCTCAGTCGAGCAGCTAAATCAGGCAGTCACATCTGCGTTAAATCTTTTTGAAAGCGATGAGATCTCAGCGGTGAATCTGTTGCAGCAAATACGTAAATCAATTGATTCAGTCTCTGGAAAAGATAGTGAGTTAGATAAGTTGGCAGAACGATTTACAGAAAGTCTTCTGAACCTGCAAGATTTCGGCAGCGAACTTAACTCCTACTTGATTGCTTTAGAGGCAGATCCTGCGCGATTTGCTCATCTGCAGGAGCGAAAATCAGCACTGAATTTGATGCTTAAAAAGTTTGGCAAAGGAAGTGATAGACAGATAGCTTTTGAACAATTAATTGACGAGGGATCCCTGGTAAAGGAGCGCTTATCTGATCTTACCGGGGGTAGTGAGCGACTATTAGAGTTGGAACAAGAGCGTGATCAATTGTTTAAAAGATTACAAAAATTGGCTATTGAACTATCTAAAAATCGTCAGAGGGTTTCTTCGTTATTGTCGGATAAGGTAACGACGGAGGTGAGAAACTTATCGATGCCTAATGCAAGTTTTGTGATAAGGCAGGAGATATCCCCTGGTGATAAACCAGATCAGTACTCACAGTTTGGGTTGGATGAAATTTCAATCTTATTCTCCGCTCATGCTGGGGCTACGCCAATGCCATTGAATAAAGTTGCAAGTGGTGGTGAGCTATCGCGCGTAATGCTGGCGTTAGAGGTTGTAATTGCTGAAGCTGAACCAATTGGAACATATATTTTTGATGAGGTAGATGCCGGAGTTGGTGGAAAGGCAGCTGTTGAGGTAGGGCGAAGACTTGCCAAACTTTCAAAATCATCCCAAGTTATCGTTGTTACACATCTACCACAAGTTGCAGTTTGGGCAGATAACCACTTAGTGGTTAAGAAAAGTGAGTCAGGCTCCATAACGCAAAGTGATGTCACTGAGGTAAGCCAGGAGGAGCGTAAAGTTGAAATCGCAAGAATGCTCAGCGGTCAGGAGGATTCGCAAACTGCCAAAGAGCATGCAAGTGAGTTATTAACCATAGTGAGGCAATCCATGATAAGTTAGTGCTCCATGACCGCCCCTCATGTGAGTAAACATATTTTTGTTACAGGTGGCGTCGCTTCAAGTTTAGGTAAAGGACTTACCGCCTCAAGTTTAGGTCGACTATTACGTACTCGTGGGTTGCGAGTAACTATGCAGAAGCTGGATCCATACTTAAATGTTGATCCAGGCACCATGAATCCATTTCAACATGGTGAGGTATTTGTAACTGATGATGGTGCTGAGACAGATCTCGATATCGGCCATTATGAACGCTTTCTCGATCGTAGTCTGCACGGCTCTGCCAATATAACTACTGGTCAGATTTATTCATCGGTCATTGCTAAAGAGCGCCGAGGTGAGTACTTGGGTGAAACGGTTCAGGTAATTCCACATATCACCAATCAAATTAAAGATGCCATCAAAGCCATGGCAAAAGATGATGTCGATATCGTTATTACTGAAATTGGTGGCACAGTTGGCGATATTGAGTCGCTGCCATTTTTAGAGGCGGCTCGCCAGATTAGGCAAGATGTTGGACGGGATAATGTTTTTTATTTACATGTTTCATTAGTTCCCTATATGGGCCCCTCGGGCGAGTTGAAAACTAAACCTACCCAGCACTCTGTTTCAGCTCTTCGTTCTATTGGTATTACCCCAGATGCGATTGTACTAAGAAGTGATCGGCAAATTCCTGACTCGGTAAAACGAAAAATTTCGCTGATGTGTGATGTTGAGTTGGCAGGAGTGGTTGCAGCAGTGGATGCCCCATCTATCTATGACATTCCCAAGGTACTTTATTCCGAAGGCTTAGATAGTTATGTGGTTAAACGACTTGGTATAAAAACTACAGATGTAATTTGGGGTGAGTGGGAGGATCTATTAAATAAGGTTCAGAACCCAAAGCATGAAGTGACGGTAGCGTTAGTCGGCAAGTACATTGATTTACCCGATGCCTATCTATCGGTAACTGAGGCATTGCGCGCTGGTGGATTTGCAAACTATGCCAGAGTAAATATTAAGTGGGTAGCCAGTGATGGTTGTGTGTCCGAGCAGCAGGCATCTGAGAGTCTTGCGGGTGTTGATGCCATTTGTGTACCAGGTGGCTTTGGTGTGCGTGGAATAGAGGGCAAGCTTGGCGCACTCAAATTTGCCAGAGAGAAAAAAATTCCTTCTCTGGGGTTATGTTTGGGTTTGCAATGTATGGTTATTGAAGTGTCACGCAATATTGCTGGCTTAAAGGATGCAAACTCTGCCGAATTTGATGATAAGACTAGTAATCCTGTGATCTCAACAATGAGTGAACAGATTGATATTGTGGCTGGAAATGGTCAAATGGGTGCAACTATGCGATTGGGTTTATATAAAGCCGAGCTCCTTCCAGGTTCGATAGTTGCTGGGGTTTATGGTTCTTTGCAGGTAAGTGAGAGACATCGACATCGATATGAGGTAAACAATAAGTACCGTGATCAGATCGCAAGCACTGGCATGGTCTTTTCCGGTCTTTCACCAGACAAAAATCTCGTTGAGTTCGTTGAGCTGCCTAAAAATATTCATCCATATTATGTTGGCACTCAGGCCCACCCTGAATTTCTATCTCGGCCAACTCGGCCGCATCCATTGTTTGCTGGCTTGATTGCGGCAGCAATTGCAAAGCATGGCAAGTGATCATCTAGCTGATTTTTTCAATTTTCTGACAATTGAAAAAGGTCTATCTAAGAATACTACTGAGGCATATCGCCGAGATTTAGAGCGATATTTTCACTATTTATCGACAAAACAACTTTCAGTCGAATCAGTTTCGCCGGATGATTTAACTCTATATGTCGCGTGGCTGCGCGGGAAAGATAATACAGATTTCAAATTGGCAGAGCCCTCTATTTCTCGTAATGTAATAAGTGTCAGGGGATATTACGGATACCTAACAAAGGAGCATGGTGTTAACAATCCTGCTCTTAATTTTAAGCCACCAAAAATTAGCAAACGCCTACCGAAGGCATTGAGTGTTGAACAGATTTTGAAAATGCTCAACATTGCCGGAGATGATCTAGTTTCAATTCGGGATCGGGCCTTGGTTGAAGTTTTATATTCGACAGGCGCTAGAGTGAGTGAAATTGTAGGGTTAAATCTGTTAGATCTAACAACAATCTCTAGCGGTACCGAGAGGGTGACCACAATAAAGCTTCGCGGAAAGGGAGGTAAGGAGCGTATTGTCCCCATTGGTAGTTTTGCAGTTGCCGCTCTTGAAAACTATTTGACTAGATCACGACCAACTCTGGTAAAAAACTCAACCCAAAAGTCTTTCTTCTTAAATCAAAAGGGTGGTCGACTTACCCGGCAAAGTGCATGGAATATTGTGCTCAAAGCTGCAGAGCGAGCAGGTATTGAAGATCAGGTTTCACCACACTCTATGCGCCATTCATTTGCAACGCATTTATTAGATGGTGGGGCAGATATAAGAGTAGTGCAGGAGTTGTTGGGGCACGCATCAGTTACAACCACTCAAATTTACACATTAATCACAATTGACAAAATCCGGGAAAGTTACAGTACTGCTCATCCAAGAGGGAAGTAGATCTACCTACCTCTTAACCGGCGGGCGATAATACTTTGATCGCCCTTTGATTCTAAATCTGCAATTATTATTGATAGTGATTCTCTTACAATTCGGCCACGATCAACTGCCAGCCCAAGATCTCCTCTAAGGGCTAGTCGTGCTTGATCTAAATCATACAGTTCATCGGGTGACAAATAGACCGTAATTTTTTCATCATGCTTTTCTCTACCCGATGGGGAGCGGTCAAAAGCATTTACTCGCCTGCGCGGAGTCTGCCTCACACCACTCTTTTGCTTGGCATTTGATGCGGGCGCCTCTGTGATCTCCTCTGAATTCTCGCGCTGGGAGGGAACTGCACTTAAAGTTGCGGTATTTCTAAATAATTCATCCGCACCCGGCAAGCTAACCCTGCGACTCATTTTGCTCCTCCTCGTGCAATCAATTCTTTAGCTAATCTTCTATACGAGGCTGAACCAGTACTACTGCTGGCATACGCAGTCACTGGCAGACCGGCGACAGTTGACTCTGAAAAACGCACTGTGCGAGAGATAATTGTGTCAAATACCTCATCGGGAAACTCTTTATCGATTAACTCTAAAACTTCGCGAGAATGGCTGGTTTTTCGTTCAAACATCGTTGCTAATATCCCATAAATCTCTAACTCCGGATTAGTATTTTCTTTAATTTTCTCAATAGTTTTCTTAACCAGCGATAGACCAAGAACTGCAAAGTACTCACATTCCATAGGAATAATTACGCCATTAGATGCAGTTAGGGCATTTACTGTAAGGGTGCCAAGTGATGGTGAGCAATCAATTAGAACCACATCATATTTATCCAGCACCGGCGCCAAAAGTTTTCTAAGTTTGTGCTCCTTGGCAATTTCAGATACGAAAGCGGCTTCCGCTGCTGCTAGATCCTCATGGCCTCTAATGAAATCCAACCCAGCAACTGCAGATTTAAGAATGAAATCCTCCAATTTTGCCTCTGAGTCATTTAGTAAATACCAAATAGAGCCATACTGCTCCCGCAGGGCAGCTCCTTTAATTCCTAAACCAGTTGTCATAGAGGCTTGTGAATCAAAATCAATCAATAAAACTCGACGTCCAGCCTCTGCTAGGGCGGCCCCTAGATTTATTGCGGTTGTGGTTTTACCAACCCCACCTTTTTGGTTGACTACCGAGATTACTTTGGCGTTACCCGCAGCTGGATTTTTTGGCGGCTCTGGAAAGTTTTTTTGCTTTCTACCCAAAACATCTGAGGTGGTTGCCAAACTCTCTTCCCGCGGATTGGAACGAGCAGATGAGTTTGTCGATTTAACGTTTAACCGAGAAGTCTGTCTAGCGTTTTTCCCCATGGCCAGAACCTACGGTGGGGCAAGTGCAAAGGCAAGGATGTGTGAAGTATCTTGTGCGCATGTCGCAAGAAATTTTTACGTCACAGGTGGCGGCCACACCTTCAATTACAGATGGGCGGGTGGCTGGATTCGCCCTGCATTTAGCGAATTTTGATGGTCCTTTTGACCTACTTTTACAGCTTATCGCCAGGCACAAGATGGATATCACCGAGGTGGCACTTGGTACTGTCACCGATGAGTTCATTTCCTATATAAAGCAGTTAGAAAACAGTGAAAATGGCTGGGATTTGGATAAAACTACAGAATTCTTAGTGGTGGCAGCAACCCTGTTAGATTTAAAGGCGGCCAAGTTACTTCCGTCAGGTGAGGTAGATGATGAGTCAGACCTAGCTCTTCTGGAGGCCCGAGATCTGCTATTTGCCCGACTGCTGCAATACCGGGCTTTCAAAGAGATTGCGGCGATCCTCCGTGAGCGAATAGAGCGAGAGGAGAAGTCCTTCCCAAGAACTGTGGCATTAGAGCCGCATTTTGCCCAACTACTTCCTGAGGTATTGATCGGAGTCGGCGCCCAGCGCTTTGCCGCCATTGCAAACCGAGTTTTGACCCCTAAAACAACCCCCATCTTTAGCATTGACCACCTACATAGACCATTAGTTAGCGTGGCAGAGCAGGCGGTTAAGGTAGTAGAGATGCTGCGCAAAACAGGTCGAGTAACTTTCAGATCATTAGCATCAGATGCCAGCTCAACCTTGGTGGTAGTGGCTCGATTCCTAGCGCTCCTTGAGCTATATCGTGAGGGGGTCGTAAGGTTTGAACAGGTGATTTCACTTGGCGAGCTGCAGATAACTTGGGTTGGTAGCGCAGATGGTGAGATTAGTGTGAGCGATGAGTTTGATATTCCACCACAACAAGTAGATGAGGCCGATAATGTCTAAAGTTGAACTTCAACGAAGCTTAGAGGCTATCTTAATGGTGGTAGATGAGCCTGTTTCCGAGCTTGTTTTAGCCCAGATTATTGAGGTCCCGACTGAGGAGATTGTCTCAGCACTTGCTGCTTTGGCTGCAAAGTATGAGGTTGAGCAGAGAGGTTTCGAACTACGCCAGGTTTCAGGCGGTTGGCGCTACTACAGCCACCCGGAGATGTCTGGCTTGGTTGAAAAGTTTGTCCTTGATGGCCAACAAGCCAAATTGACGCAGGCCGCGCTAGAAACCTTAGCGGTTATTGCCTATCGACAACCAGTCTCAAGAGCTCGAGTTTCTGCAATCAGAGGGGTCAATGTTGAAGCGGTTATGAAGACCTTGGTTAATCGGGGATTGGTTGAGGAGACAGGAGTTGAAGGCGAATCGGGTGCTGTGCTGTATCAAACAACCTCGTTTTTTCTTGAAAAATTGGGCCTTAACTCCATCGCAGATTTGCCTGCGCTAGCACCATTTTTGCCTGATATTGATGGCTTGGATGAGTTACTTTCAACATTAACTGATTAAAAAGATCTAAATATTGCCACTGTATTTTCGCGGTAGAGTTGCGCGTGGGTTTAAGTAGATTAAATAAATTGATTGCCGATGCTGGTGTGGCAAGCCGTCGAGCTGCAGACAAATTAATAGCCGAGGGAAGAGTGAGCATAGATGGTGAGACCATCACCGAGCTCGGGTTTAAAGCAGATCCAGAAACTAGTGACATTAAAGTAGATGGTGAGAGTTTGAAGCTAATAAAGTCTAAAACTTATCTTGCTTTTCATAAACCAAGAGGCGTAATTTCCACCATGTCAGATCCTGAGGGTCGGGATAATTTAGGAGACTACTTTAAGGATAGGAAAGAGCGCCTCTATCACGTCGGCCGTCTTGATAGGGACTCTGAGGGACTAATTCTGCTGACAAATGATGGTGATTTTGCCCATCGCGCAACCCATCCCTCATATGGGTTGGAAAAGCACTACTTGGTTGAGATCGAGGGGGAGTTCAATAAGCAGCTTTCCGACCAATTATTGCAAGGGGTGCGTCTGGAAGACGGATTAGCTCGGGCGATAAAAGTTGTTCACGCCAGAGCAGTCAGTCGCAATCACCACTGGGTGGAGATCACAATTCATGAGGGCAGGTACCACATAATCAGAAGGCTTGTTGAATCCTTAGGATTAAAGGTATTGCGCCTGATCAGAACTGAGTTTGGTCCAATCGGTATAGGAGATATGAAGCCAGGTAAGCACAGGATTCTAAATAGCCCAGAGTTGCTAAAATTATTTAAGGTTTTAAATTTAAATAATTAAGTCGGTTTAACAAATATCTATTTATAAATTTATCGATATTACTGAGAGCCTAGAGTATTAATTTATCGACTTTTCTGCGGTCAAGTTTCTATAGATTTATCTACAAAATGGTATTTCAAACTGGGCAGTAAACCATATAAATAGACTTATTAATATTATGAAAATGTATTTCTTAATTTAACGACATCTTTGTTTATTGACTAAACGTTAGTCGAGATTGAACTCATTCTCGCTACTATTATCAAATGAGAGTCAGAGGTATACGCGGGGCCACCCAGTTGAGCGTCGACTCTGCTGCAGAGATGCAGGCAGCTGTTGGGGAGTTATTGACGAAAATGCTTGCTGAGAATGCTCTTTCCCGCGAAGATCTGATTTCAGTGCTTCTAACCTCTACACCTGATCTTAAAAGTGAGTTTCCAGCCGCGGCTGCCAGGGGTATTGGCCTATCTGGGGTGCCTTTGCTTTGTGCGCAAGAGATTGATGTGGTTCAAGCTATGCCGCGAGTTGTAAGAGTGCTTATGCACGCAAACTTGGACCTTGATCTTCATGAGGTAAAGCATATTTACCTACGAGGCGCCGCCTCATTGCGCAAAGATCTCACACAATAGTTATATGTTTTCCTCAGTACGCGTTGTTGGCGCCGGATTGATTGGTACTTCAATCGCTCTTGCCCTTAAATCTAGAGGAAAACAAGTCGAAATTATTGATATTCAGCCGGCTGCTCAACTCTTAGCAGTTGATTTGGTAAAAGGTGAACAAATTTCACAACCTGACTTGATATTGATTGCAGTCCCAGTTGATGTGACTGAAGAGGTTGTTTTGCAACAGATTTCAAGTAATCCCAATTCATTAGTTTGTGATTTATCTAGCGTAAAGTCTGATCTTCAACTTAAGGTAATGCAGTTATCAGGTAACACCAAAAACTTTATCTCATTGCATCCCATGGCTGGCCGTGAGCTCTCCGGAGCAGAGGGAGCTAGAGCTGACTTGTTTGATGGACGGGCTTGGATTGCAATTGAAAATCCAGAGGCTGATGAGCGCGCCAAGGGCATTGTCTCTGAGTTGATAAAGATCTGTTCTGGAACTGCATATTGGATGAGTGCTACCGAACATGACCAGGTAGTGGCAAATCTTTCACATCTGCCGCAAATCTTAAGCTCAGCGCTTGCAGCTCAATTAAATTCAATATCTGAAGAAAATTTGCACACCGCCGGTCAAGGATTGCGCGATGTTACCCGACTTGCAAAATCTGATGCCCATCTTTGGACCAAGATTCTACTTAATAACAATCAAAGTATTTCGGTTGCACTTTTGAGATTTATAGCTGATTTATCTAAACTAGAAAAAGACTTGTCTAGTAAGAATGAAAGAAATATTAAGAGTTTTCTACAGTCAGGTATTAAAGGCAAGAATAGAATTCCTGGTAAACATGGAGCTAAAGATCGAGATTATTCATTTTTACCAATTGTAATAGACGATAAACCAGGCCAACTTGCTTGGATTTTCAATGAGTGCGCTCAGGTGAATGTGAATGTTGAAGACTTAAGTATTGAGCACTCACCAGGTCAAGAGACAGGATTGATTACGCTGGCCTTATCGCAAACTGATTGTCAAAAGTTGTCGCTTCATTTAATTGAGCAAGGATTTAAGGTTCATCCAGCCAAATATCGATAAATTAATTTAGTTCTTAAAGATAGACTAGGTGCATGTCGAACCTGGTTTTAGCTATTGATGGTCCAAGCGGTTCTGGCAAATCTTCTACCGCAAAAGCGATCGCCATTCGAGCTAACTGGAGCTATCTAGATACCGGGGCTTTATATAGAGCGGTTACATTACTTGCGTTAGATAAGAAGATTGATTCGGAAGATTCGTTGATGCAGGAGCTATCAGGTAATGAAATTTCATTTGAAACCTCGGCACTTTCCCCAAAGGTGCTAATTAACGGCAAAGATGTGTCAACTGAAATTAGAATGCAGCGAATCAATAATTCAGTTAGTAAAGTCTCGGCAATGCCGCAGGTTCGAAATTTCTTATTGGAAATTCAGCGCAAATATATTGCCCAAGCTCCAGTTGGAATTGTCGTAGAGGGTAGAGATATTGGAACGGTAGTCGCCCCACATGCGCAGTTAAAAATTTATCTACACGCGGATATTGATACCCGAGCCAAACGTAGAGAGATTGAGATGTTGGAGGAGTTGGCCACTAAGGATGTTGAGAAATCATTATCTAGACGAGATGAGATTGATTCGACACGGGCCGTATCGCCACTTACTCAAGCTCAAGATGCAGCGGTAATTGATTCCACCCGCTTAACCTTGGAAGAGGTAACTGAACAGATTTGGAAATGGCTAAAACAGCGAAATTTGCTTGGTCTGCCGACTGTTGCCGTGATTGGTCGTCCGAATGTTGGTAAGTCAACATTGGTAAATCGAATGATTGGCCGAAGAGAAGCGATTGTTGAAGATACTCCAGGTGTAACTCGGGATCGGGTTAAGTATGAGGCTGAATGGAATGGCAGAAGGTTCTTTTTGATTGATACTGGTGGGTGGGAGGTAAAACCAGAAGGAATATCTGAAAAAATTACTGCAGGCGCAGAAGCTGCAATTGGTGAAGCAGATTTGATCTTGTTTGTAGTGGACAGCCAAGTTGGCGCACTTGATGAGGATCAATCTCTTGTAGATTTATTGAGAAAAAGTGGCAAGAGAGTCTTATTAGTAGCAAATAAAGTTGATAATGCAGAGGATGAGGCTGATGGCTACGCTCTGTGGAACCTTGGTTTGGGTGAACCATTTTTTGTTTCGGCCTTGCACGGGCGAGGAAGCGGGGATTTGTTAGATCTACTAATTGAACAATTGCCAGAGGTCGGCACCCAGCAAGTAGATGATGGATTTAGACGAGTGGCGTTAGTTGGTCGACCTAATGTTGGAAAATCTAGCTTGCTAAATGCATTAGCTGGTTCTGCTCTATCTTTAGTTGATGATGCTGAAGGAACAACGCGAGATGCAGTTGATGAGCTGATTGAGTTTGGTGGATCAACTTGGCGTTTTATAGACACCGCTGGGATTAGAAGGCGAGCACATCAAGCAAGTGGAACTGATTATTACGCATCGTTGAGAACACAGATTGCGCTAGAGCGATCAGAGGTAGCATTAATAATTTTTGATGCGTCACAGATTATTACCGAGCAAGATATAAGAATTGTCAGCATGGCAGATGAGGCTGGAAAGGCTTTAGTTATTGTTATGAATAAATGGGATTTAGTTGATGAAGAGCGACAGTTTGTCTTAGATCGCGAAATAGACCGACAGCTTGAGCGCTATCCATGGGTGCAACGAGTAAATTTGTCTGCAAAGACTGGCTGGCATCGGGATCGATTAGCGCCGGCACTTCGCACCGCTTTAGCTAGTTGGGAAAAACGAATTCCAACGGCCAAACTTAACGCCTTTTTGGGTGAGCTGGTTGGGGCAAATCCTCCACCTGTGCGATCAGGCAAGCAACCTAAGATTAAATTCGCCACTCAAGCCGGTACCTGCCCGCCTAAATTTGTTATCTTTGCCACCGAGTTCCTAGAAAGTGCCTATCGTCGCTTTATTGAGCGTAGGTTAAGAGAGGACTTTGGTTTCATTGGTACTCCGATAGAGGTGGCAGTTAAATTGAAAGATAGAGACAATGGTTAACATTCCCAATGCATTGACCTTGTTGCGGGCCTTAGGCGTTCCTGCTTTTTTATACCTCTTTCTAATCGCAGATCAACCTGTAGCAGCATTCATAGTTATAGCAATTGGTGGTTTAACCGATTACTTAGATGGAAAACTGGCAAGAGCACTTAATCAAAGTACTGAATTTGGCGCCAAATTTGATCCCGTAGTCGATCGCCTATACATAACCGCCGTTGTGTTAGCGCTAGCAAATCGAGAGTACCTACCTTGGGCACTAGTGATTGCGATTTTAGCTAGAGATTTGATTATGGCGCTATTAGTGGCGTATCAAAGAATGAAAGGGTTTGAATATGTGCAGGTATCTTTTTTAGGAAAGGCTGCAACCTTTAACCTGCTTTACGCTTTTCCCTTCCTACTCCTAAAAGATGTAAGCGCTATAGGACCTGCTGCCTATATTCTTGGTTGGGCGTTTGCAATTTGGGGGATCGCACTATACTTCTACACAGCCTTTCAGTATCTGTTTAAAGCATTAGTTTCTTCTAGATAGGGGAGTTATGTCGGCTGTTCCAGAAAATCTTCGCTACACAAAGGAACATGAGTGGGTTGAGGAGTTGGCTCCAAACAAATTTAGAGTTGGTATTACAGATTATGCACAATCTGCCCTGGGCGACATTGTTTATATCCAATTGCCAAAACTTTCAGCACAGGTTTTAGCCAATTCCGTTTGCGGAGAGGTGGAATCGACCAAGTCAGTCTCTGAGATATACGCACCAATAACTGGCAAAGTCGTATCTGTTAACGCTAGCTTAGAGAGCAATCCTGAGATTATTAATACCGATCCCTATGGAAAAGGGTGGATAGTTGAGATTGAGATAAGTCAGTCGACGCTTTCTGAATCTTTACTTTCTGCCGCTGATTATCAAAATTTGACCGCTTGACCGGCACATCTGTTAGTAATAGTGTCAGCCTTTAGTTTAACTTAACCATAGGGGGAATTTGTGGCCGATAAGGTAACTCCGCCTAATGATCTAACCTCGACCTTAAATTTACGTCAGTTGCGTTCAATTCCGGGAAGTATGGCATCTGAGGAGTTATATAGATCTTTATCAGTTGAGCAACAGCAGGTGGTAAGTGCTCTACCCGATGGTGTCGGTATTTTGCTGGTATTAAAGGGTGCTGGAGTTGGTGGCAGATACCTACTAGATGCGGCGGAGACAAAGGTCGGACGCGATATAAATAATGAAATTTGTTTAGATGATATCACAGTTTCACGCTCACATGCATTGATTACAAAGAGTAATGGTCAGTACCTTATTAAGGATCTAGGAAGTTTAAATGGTACATATTTAAATGCAATCTCTGTCCGAGATACAGAAATTACATCTGGCGATGAAATTCAGATCGGTAAGTATCACTTAACGCTTTTTGTTGGGCATAAAAAATGAGTCTGCCAGCAAGAGCTTACTTAAGCATCGGCGAGGTGCTCTCTAAATTAAGAGCAGAGTTCTCCGATATCACCATCTCTAAGATTAGATTTTTAGAGTCAGAGGGGTTAATTGAGCCACAACGAACCCCAAGTGGCTATCGTAAATTTACAAATGCAGATCTGGAGCGGTTGCGCTTTGTTTTATTGGCTCAACGTGATCAATACCTACCTCTTAAGGTAATAAAAGAGAATCTTGATGCAATGGACCGAGGTTTAGTACCAGCAAAAAGCATCGGAGCAGTTGCAACCCCAAGACTTGCCGCTCAAGATGGTGTGTTAACTGCTGATCAATTTGCCAGTAACAATGACCTTAGATTGACACGATCTGAATTACTTGCGGCTTCAAACTTAAGTGATGACCAATTGACTGAGATCGAGTCCTATGGTCTGATCGCAATAAGAGGCCGACACTATGACAGTGATGCGTTGGCAGTCGCTAAAGCAGTTGCAGAAATTTCCGCTTATGGAATTGGTGCCAGACACTTAAGAGCATTTAAAACAGCTGCAGATCGAGAGATCGGCTTAGTTGAGCAAGTTACTACGCCATTACTTCGACAGAAAGGCTCTGAGGCTAAGGCCCGGGCTGAAGAGGTGGAGCGAGAGTTAGCTTCACTTTCAATTAGATTACATGCTTCTTTGGTTCGTGCTGGCTTGCATCGATCAAGGTAATCGAACAAGGTGATTGCCTAAGTAATGAGTAAGTACCATCCAGTTGAGGTAATGGGCGTTCGAGTCGAAATGCCATCAAATCAACCAATCGTTTTATTAAAAGAGTCAGACGGCGCAAGGTACTTGCCAATCTGGTTAGGTGCGGTAGAGGCAACTGCAATCGCATTTGCACAACAAGAAGTTATTCCACCAAGACCTTTAACTCATGATCTGTTTAAAGATGTATTAGGACAATTAGGAGCAAAATTGAACACTGTTTATCTAACTGAGATCAAGGATGGGATTTTCTATGCCCAATTAAATTTCCAAGATGGACCAGCGGTTTCAGCCCGGCCAAGTGATGCCATCGCTTTGGCACTGCGGATTGGGGCACCGATACTAGCTAGCGAGCAACTGCTCGAGGATGCTGGGATTGAGATTCCAGACCAGGCCGAAGATGAGGTCGAACGCTTTAAGGAGTTCTTAGATCAGATAAAACCAGAAGATTTCCTGAGTTAAGTCCAACTCTTAACCTTTGGTTAATGATTTTCGTGTCGATACCTACCGCAGCGACTTATATCTTCTACAATTAAGCCCCCCATAGAATTGAGTCCCCATGAGTGAAAATACCGAAATCGGATATCGCGGTGCTACTGCATGTGTTGCTGCCGGAATTTCTTACCGCCAATTAGATTATTGGGCGCGCACCGGTTTAGTTGAACCAGGTGTTAGGGGAGCTGCTGGCTCTGGCTCACAGCGACTATATGGCTTTAGAGATATTTTAGTTTTAAAAATAGTGAAGCGTTTATTGGATACTGGTGTATCACTGCAAAATATTAGAACTGCAGTTGAGCACTTAAGAGAGCGCGGTGTTTCAGATTTAGAGAGCATCACCCTGATGAGCGATGGCGCCTCAATTTATGAGTGCACTAGCACAGATGAGATTGTTGACTTACTGCAGGGCGGCCAGGGAGTATTTGGCATTGCAATCGGTAAGGTCTGGACTGAAGTAGAAGGTTCGCTATCTACCTTGCAAGGGGAGAGTTTAACTGATGGCAGTTTGGTTGTTAGTGGCGAAACTAACGATGAGTTGGCTCAACGTAGAAAACTGAAAGGGGCCTAAACCGAATACCATTATCTCCCTAACTTATGGAATCGGGGAGTGGTGTCAGAAAGATCTAAGTTTGTCGACCGTCACATCGGTCCCAATGAGTATCAGATCAATACCATGCTCATGGAATTAGGTTATAAAGATCTGGATTCGTTCATCACTGCAGTTGTGCCAAAAAATATTCATATCCAGGGCGAAATTGAAAAGTCTTTACCAGTTGGAATTTCTGAAGTAGAGGCAATTAATGAGATTTCTAAGATCGCAAGCAAAAATAAGGTATATAAATCTCTTATCGGCAATGGTTATTATGGAACTATTACGCCGGCAGTTATTCTTAGAAATGTTTTAGAAAATCCAGGATGGTATACCGCATATACGCCTTATCAACCAGAGATAAGCCAGGGAAGATTAGAAACTATCTTTTCATTTCAAACTGTAGTAACTGATTTAACAGGTTTACAGATAGCAAATGCCTCTATGTTAGATGAAGCAACAGCGGCGGCAGAAGCAATGACGCTAGCTAGACGCGTATGGCAAGGAAGTGACGATGCTTGCATTTTAATTGATGCTCAATTACATCCACATGTTAAGGCTGTCATTCAAACTAGAGCAAAACCGTTAAATATTAAAATAGTTGAGAGTATGTTTACTGATGAAGACCTTAATAGTGAAATATTTGCTGCAATTATTGCTTATCCAGAAAGCACCGGTAGAGTTAAAAATTTGACGTATATTATTGAGAAAGTTAAATCGAAACAAGCGTTAGCAATTGTTGATTGTGATTTATTGGCTCTAACCTTGTTTAAATCGCCAGGGGAGTTTGGTGCAGACATTGCCATAGGTAGTGCACAACGATTCGGCGTGCCAGTTGGTTTTGGTGGACCACACGCAGGATTTATGGCTGTTAAGAGTGGGTTAGAAAGATCGCTACCTGGCAGATTAGTTGGTCAATCAGTTGATGTTCATGGTAATCCTGCTTTTCGGCTTGCCTTGCAGACTAGAGAACAGCACATTCGGCGAGATAAGGCGACATCAAATATTTGCACCGCTCAAGTTCTCTTGGCTGTTATTTCTGCGTTTTATGCAATGTGGCATGGACCAACTGGACTTAAGAAAATTGCTTCTACTATTCAAAACTATGCTCATAGATTTAGATCCTCAGCTGGGAACGCTGGATTTGAAGTAGGGGATTTTGAGATATTTGATACGGTTTTAATTAATAGTGATAAAGCTGAAGAGCTACATTCTCGCGCGCTCAAATCCGGCTTCAATCTGCGGCTAGTTGCTAAGAATGAATTATCCGTGTCCTTTGATGAAACAGTAACTGAAGGTGATTTTCTAGAACTTTTGAGCTGTTTAGGTATGAAGGAAGTGGTCTCTTCAACTTCAACCTCAAGCATTTCACGTAAATCAACCTATCTTTCTCACCCAGTCTTTAATACCTACCACTCTGAAACCTCAATGCTTCGATATATCCGCTCACTGTCCGATCGTGATTTGGCTCTTGATCGTACAATGATTCCACTGGGTTCTTGTACGATGAAATTAAATGCAACCTCTGAGATGATTCCGATAACTTGGAGTGAATTTAACTCTATTCATCCATTTGCACCCTCTGATCAAACATTAGGTTATTTAGAGTTAATCGATGGGCTTAGCAAATGGCTAATTTCGGTGACTGGCTATGACGCAGTTTCTCTGCAACCAAATGCTGGCTCACAAGGTGAGTTCGCTGGGCTTTTGGCAATAAGAAATTTTCTAGACAGTAAAAATATGGCTCAAAGAAATATCTGTTTAATTCCTTCAAGTGCTCATGGCACAAATGCCGCAAGTGCTGTAATGGCCGGAATGAAAGTGATAGTAGTTGAGTGCGATAACGATGGGAATGTAAGCCTGAGTGATATCAAGGCAAAAATTGAGCAGTATAAATCCACTTTAGCTGCACTTATGGTGACTTACCCGTCAACTCATGGTGTATTTGAAGAGGCAATCTCTGAAATCTGCGAATTAGTTCATGATGCAGGCGGGCAGGTTTATGTTGATGGTGCGAATCTAAATGCTCTAGTTGGAGTGGCAAAACCTGGAAAATTTGGCGCTGATGTCTCGCATTTAAATCTGCACAAAACATTTTGTATTCCGCATGGTGGAGGAGGACCTGGAGTAGGACCAGTTATTGCTAGGGCGCATCTGGCGCCATTCTTGCCAAATCATCCGGCAAACAAATTAGCGGGCCCTGACTCTGGTCCAGGACCAGTCTCTAGTGCACCATTTGGATCAGCATCAATTTTACCGATCTCTTGGATGTATATCAGAATGATGGGTGGAGCAGGTCTTACTAAAGCCACTGAGGTCGCAATATTGTCGGCTAATTACCTGGCTAAGAAATTAGACCCACTATTTCCAGTTCTATATCGGGGCCAAAATGGGCATATTGCCCATGAATGCATAATTGATATTCGAGAGATCACTAAAAATTGTGGAGTTACTGTTGATGATATTGCCAAAAGATTAATGGATCATGGTTTTCACGCGCCAACTGTGAGCTTTCCAGTAGCAGGCACCATGATGATTGAACCTACAGAATCTGAAGATATTAGGGAGTTAGATAGATTTTTAGCCGCTATGGAAAGCATTCGCAAGGAGATTAGCGATATTGAGGAGGGCAAGCTAACGGTTGAGCAATCACCATTAAGGTTTGCACCTCACACAATTGGCGATCTGGTCAATAAAGATTGGGATCGTAAATATGACAGATCGATCGGAGCTTTCCCAACTGTTGAGGAGTTTGGAATTGGAAGAGGCGGAAAGTATTTTCCAACGGTAGGACGAGTTGATGGTGTTTATGGCGACCGTAATTTGGTTTGTAGTTGCCTGCCGATAGAGGAGCTGGCCTCGAACTAGGAGTTTACTACTTTACATAATGTAGATTATCGGTGAACAATCTTACGTTTCAAGCCCATCAGAGTTACCATTCTCCACGCCTCTATAACTATGGCAAGGCTCATTTTCGACTTACCATTCTCACGCTCTATGAATGTTATTGGCACCTCATTAATTTTGTAGCCAAGTTTTATAGCTTGCAGCGCCATTTCGATCTGAAAACCATAGCCATGACTTTTTATCGTAAAAAAATCAATATCGGCTGCCAACTGCTTTGGTAAAACTCGATAGCCCGAGGTCAGATCTCGGTACTTCAACCCCAACAATCTCGCCGCATATGCAGTACCAAATCGAGATATTAGACGTCGTCTTCTGGGCCAGTTAACTACAGATCCGCCCTTTATCCATCTTGAGCCTATAACCATAATCTGTGAATTAGCACCTTCAATCAAATCAATCATCTCCTCCGGTTGATGACTTAGGTCAGCATCCATTTGAATGAAAAAGTCGTAGTTCTTTGTTAAGCCAAATTTGAATCCAGCTATATATGCAGGACCTATACCATTTTTATTGTTCAAACTTAAAACTGTTAGACCTGAAAGATTCAAAGATTGTGCTAGTTGGCCAGTATTATCTGGTGAGTTATCATCAATTACTAGTATGTCTATTTTCAAAATATTTTTGTTCTCTCTCCTAATTTTATCGATTCGCTGCAATAACAATATAATCGATTCAGACTCATTGTATGTGGGAATTAAAACCAATATATGCTTCACTTATTAATTTTTCTTAAAATTGACCTAAGAAGTAAAGGTATTAAAAATAGGGCTTCTAAATATTTTCCATAATCTTGTGTGAGAGTTGTGCCATCAACAGTATCAATCTGTCCAATCAGACTATTCGAAGTAAATTTTGGAATCTGTTGTAAAATAGTGCCATTGTTGCTAATAAATGAAGTCACTCCAGTTGTCGAAACATATGCCACATTTCGACTAGTCTCCATAGATCTAACTCTTGCAATATTTAACTCTTGTTCTAATTGAGACGTATTCCCAAAAGTAGCATTATTAGTTTGAACTACTAAAAAATCTGTAGTTAGTGAATCTCTAAATACATCATTTATTAATTCATAGCAGATCAGCGTTTGAAAGGTAAAACTATTAATCTCAAACTTTGTATCCTCTTGACCTGCTGCAAAATCAGTAATCTCTCTAGCATAAGGTGACACTACCTCAGCAATATGTCGCAATGGTAGATATTCACCAAATGGAGTCAGGTATCGTTTTGTATAAATCTGTTGCGCTTGAGAATTGAAAAGAATTGATTGATTTTTCAACCCATCGGGTGATTTTGTTACTCCTCCAACTAGTATTGGTGATGAAGTTCTAACTGACTGTTCAACAATTCCTTTATACACCTCAGGGTTTGTGTTAATGTCAATATCAACAGAATTTTCCGGCCAAATTATCAACTCATTTCCCGTAGATAATTTCTTAGTTTGCTCTAGATGGCGGTTGAAAACTTCCTTTGGAGTGGAATTGAATCCCAGTCCTAACTCGGGTACGCCACCCTGTACCAATGCAATCCTTATTGAGTTTTTTTGTTCAATTTGATCAGGTACAAAGTTGGCTAATCCAACAATCGATAATGCGATAACAAACGGTAAAAATCTACGTGTTGCTGATAGAAAAGCAATAATGAATGAGACAAAAACTACTCCCCCGACCGGGTAAAGGGCGGCAATTGGACTGTCGATCTGAGTAAAACCAATTCTTGACCAACCAAAACCTGTAAAAGGAATTGTCCTAAGGAGCAGCTCTACTCCTACAAATGATCCAGCAAAAGCAAGGCTGTTGAATCTAGCTTTTCTGCATACAAATATACCTGGCAATATATAGAAACTTGCCTGAGCAAAGCAAAGCACTAGCCATGGCGTGTTCCCTACGTAGATACCTGTCCAATATTGAGATGGTAGAAGCAAGCCTAGACCAAAAAAATATGATCCAATCAATCTTTTCTTTAGATTCGAATTCCTTAATAAGGAAAACCAAATTGCAAAGGCAAAAATTGGAGCTATCCAGATATCAAAAGGAGCAAAACCTCCTGCAGCTGCAACTCCTGCAATGGGAAATAAAAAAAATTTCATTTAGCCCAACCTAAAGCATTCATAATGCGATCGATACTAGAACCTAGGCCAAACTCTTTTTTAATGGCTTCAATCACATCAAGTGATTTGGGTTTTTTAGGAGAATCCACATTCAAATTCGGGACTGGTACATCTCGTGCACAGCTAACCAATTTAGTGGCAATCTGCGCATAATCTAAGCTTTCCAGAACTTTCTTTTGCAGGTTGGGCGCAAGCCGTTCATCATTATTTTTAGCTGCCAGTATAACCTCTTCAAGATTTGAAAAAGTCCGCGCAATGATTGCTGCTCCCTTTTCACCAATTCCTCTTATTCCCGGTAATCCATCAGAAGAATCCCCTCTAATCATTGCAAAGAGCGCATATCTATCACCTGGTATCTGATATTTATTGGAAATCCAATTAAGATCAACTAAATCATGATTTGAAACACCCTTAGCCAAATATATTATTTTTACATCCCTTTTTTCATCAACTAATTGAAATAAATCTCGGTCTCCAGTGACAATCCTTACAGGTCCTTTTTGTGAAACACATAAAGTAGCTATTAAGTCGTCCGCTTCGTAGTCATCGACTCCAACCAATGGAATTCCGAGTGCATCTAATACATCAAGCAGTATCGGAATCTGGGGTGACAAAGTATCTGGTTCATCTTCTGTGCCTTCATCATCTAGACGATTAATTTTGTACTCAGGGAAAAGTTCGACTCTCCAGCTTGGACGCCAATCTCCTTCAAGACAAGCGACCAACCGATCAGGTTTGTACTTAACAAGCAATCGAGAAGTCATATCGAGATAGCCCTTGATTGCATTTATAGGAACTCCGTTTGGTGAAACCAAAGAGTCTGGCATTCCAAAATATGCGCGATACCAAAGCGAGGCACTATCGAGGAGCATAAGTGTCATATTGCAGCTCCTGCATAAGCAATTACTCCTCGGTCAACTGACTCAAGCGATAGATCAATAGTGTGTTGTAATTGGGGAGCTGCAACTCTAAGTTGTCTTAATAGATCAATTATCTGCTTCATAGACCGAACAAAATCCCCCACCGTTAGTTCACTACCTTTGAGTACAGAAGTTAATGAATTACCACTAGCCCAGCGATAGGCTGCCCAACAAAATCCGAAGTCAGGTGACTGCATTGGCTCTAGGTTCATATCTATCTCAATGTCATGGATCCGGCCGTAGATACGAGAAATGTCGCTAAGTGCATCTGGTACCTGACCGCGGGGAATCTTGGACGCATCATCATTTCTCGATTCATATATACAGGCAGAAAGTACTGATACTAGTTCCGGAACAGTTAGTTGATCAAATACTCCAGCTCGAATTGATTCGGCTATTAGTAAATCAGTTTCACCATAAATCTTAGCTAACATTCGACCAGGTTTAGTGATCTGATCATTCTCAAGATATCCTAATTTATCGAGAACTAATCTGATCCGATCAAATCTTTTAGCAATCACATTTGTTCGACTATTTATACGATCTGTTAGTCCGTCAATTTCTCTTTGTAGGCGAAAAGCTCGCTCAGTAACACGAGAATGATGCTCTCTATCTGGACAGTTGTGACATGAATGATTCTTTAGTCTCTTTCTGATATTCCCAATCTCAGCTTCAATTTCTAACCTTTTGCGCTTATTTCGCTTGCTATCATTTTCCAAATTTTTTATTTCAAACCGCAGCTTCGCATATTCAATAAAATCTCCCTTGTCGCATTTCGCCTCATTAAAGAGTGCATCTCTCGCAGATTCACTCTTCCGGATTTGCCTAGCGAGTCCCACAACTGCTTTATCTGCTTGGAATTGTGCTAGCGAAGACTCAAGAGAGGTTCGCGCACGTTCAGAACCAAACTGCGAAATTAGATTAATGCTCATGTTATATGTAGGCTTAAATGAACTCTTTAATGGATATGTTCGTGTTGACGCAAGACCACCCACAGAAGTTGAATCTAATTCATTACCCCAAAGTATTACTGCATTACCTTCTATATCAATACCTCTTCTGCCGGCACGGCCAGTTAATTGGGTATATTCTCCCGGTGAGATAGCCACATGCTCCTCGCCATTCCACTTACTTAATTTCTCAAGCACTACTGTCCTGGCGGGCATATTGATGCCCAGTGCCAACGTTTCAGTTGCGTAAACAGCTTTGACTAGGCCTCGTTGGAATAATTCCTCTACCGTAACTTTAAATGCGGGTAGCAAACCAGCATGATGGGCTGCAACACCTCTTTCTAATGCATCTGCCCATTCGTAATAGCCTAAAACCACAAGATCCTCTTCTGCCAAACTCTTAATGTTTCTTGAAACTACCTCGCGAATCTCTTGACGCTCTTTACTACTGGTTAATCTAATCCCGGATGCAATGCATTGACGAACGGCCGCATCACAGTTATTTCGCGAGAAAATAAAGGTTATGGCAGGCAGAAGGGATTCGCGTTCGAGTTTTTCTATGACCTCGGGTCTAGTTAATGATCTAGGACCTCTAGGTTTATCACGCCAGTTGCCCCTAATTTTTCGATAAGTATCTCGCTCTAGTTTTGTGAGTTCAGGATTCAACCTTTGGCCTTCACCAAATAGATCAATTAAGCGATTTCCAAAAAGGACATGCTGATACAACGGAACAGGACGGGTTTCGCTAACAATTACCTCAGTATCTCCTCTAACTGTTTGCAGCCACTCACCAAACTCTTCTGCATTAGATACCGTCGCTGACAAGGAAATAACTTGAACAGCATCTGATAGGTGAATCAGAATCTCTTCCCAAACAGCTCCCCTGAATTTGTCAGCAAGATAGTGAACTTCATCCATTACTACGTATTTAAGGTCAGTAATTGTCGTAGAGTTTGCATAAATCATGTTTCGCAGCACCTCAGTGGTCATTACTACGATCTGTGCCTCTGAATTGATCGAGGTATCGCCAGTTAGTAAACCGACTCTAGTTGAGCCATATTTATCGCTTAGTTCTGAGAATTTTTGGTTTGACAAAGCTTTAATTGGAGTTGTATAAAAACATTTACCACCTGAATTTATGACCAAATTTACTGCAAACTCGCCAACTATCGTTTTTCCAGCACCGGTAGGAGCAGCAACTAGAACTCCTTTGCCTGACTCCAATGCATGACATGCTGAAATTTGAAAATCATCTAATTCAAAAGGAAAACTTTCAGAGAATTCCTTAGTCTTTAAATACTTATTGTTTAGTTTTACTCGTGCATAGCTTTCTGCGGGAGATAGATTCATTTAAACGACCATGAATTTAGCCCACCATTTACAACCTCAATTTCGATCGGCAAAGGGGAAATGAACTCTCCGTCAGCAAATGCAGAAGTATCTGCCGATATCTGAACTCTTTTGCCCGAATAAGAATTAACTTTTGGGTGATCAATATGTCGACCAGAAAAAACTCGTGGAAAGATCCGCAAAAGAGTAAGCCTTGACACAGGTCCAACCATTATCAAATCTAATAAACCATCGGAGTTTAAGGATTTAGGGCTGATCTTCATGCCCCCTCCATAATTACTCCCATTGGCAACGGTCAAAAGCATCCCTTGTTGCGAAAAAGATACGCCATCAATATCGAATTCATACTTTATACTCTTGAATTTTGAAAGAATTAAGAATGTCGCAATTGTGTATTTTGCTTTACCGCGTGGCCAACGAAATGTGGTAGCTGCGGCGTTAACATTCGCATCAAAACCGGTACTTAGCACTTGTACAAACCACTCAGTCTTATGTGGGCATGAGATTCTACCTAAGTCCAATTTCTTTGGTTGGTAACTAACATAATTTTCAAATATTTCGGCTACAGATTTACCATATACGCCGATACATCTTGCAAAATCATTTCCAGTTCCAGCTGGAATTACGCCAAAGTTAATTGATTTTAATGCAATTTCCTGGATGCAAAGATGGACCAGACCATCTCCTCCAATTGCAATAAGTGTTTCAAAATCACCTATTAAAAATAGTTCTCGAATTTTTTCAGAGGTTTTTATAGCACTTGACTCATCTACTAGTTCATATGCAATTTCATTTCTATCCAATAATGAGATTAGTATCTGGCTTAACTTCTTTGCTCTTCCTCTTCCAGATTTTCTATTAAGTACAATCAACCACATTAGATGTCTTCTGGTGGGGATATTGGAGTGACTTTTGATTCATAGCTATTACTGCGATTGCGCCTTCTATCTACAAGTGAAGCAAACAGGCCAGAGAGAAAGTAGATAAGGCATAAAGGAATTGCCAGTAGCGTCATCGTAATTGGATCTGGAGTCGGTGTGAAAGCAGCCGTAAAAAGAAAACAAGAAAATACTGCGACTCGCCATGGGCGTAAAATTGTCTTGCCTGTAATAATGCCTAACAAATTCAAAGCAACAAGGAAAAGCGGCAATATAAATGCTAAGCCAAAAATCAAAATAAGCCTTAGAACAAAATCTAAGTACTCATCAAATCGGACCAGATTGTCTAAGTTATCTGGCGTAAACCCTAATAAAATGCTGACTGCATTTGGAAGAATCAAATACGCCAAAGTAGATCCGGTTAGAAAAAGAGGAGTTGCGATCAGAGCAAAAAATACAGCAGTGCGTTTCTCTTTGCGATGCAAAGCAGGTGTGATAAAGGCCCAGACTTGATATATCCACACAGGTGCAGCAAGCAGTACTCCGGTCAGTAATGAAATCTTTACCTGAAGATTAAATGGCCCGAGGATTCCATTAACATATAGTGCTCCGCACTGATTAGTGGTTGGCTCACTCGATGTACCAATATCGCAAAACGGCAGTGTTAGAAGCCGAACAATTTCCTGATAGAAAACCCATCCAACAATTGCCAGAGAAACAATGGCAAATACAGATTTTATAAGCCGGTTTCTAAACTCGCGCACATGGTCTACCAGCGGCATTTTCTCGCCACGGCGTTTACTCACGTTAACTACCTATCGGAGTCTGGATCTGATTTTTTACTTCCTGTGTTTTCATCCTTATTCAACTCTTGAACTTCACTTTTAAAAATTCGCAACGATCTACCAAGCGATCTGGCTGAATCGGGCAAGCGCTTAGATCCAAAGAGAACCAGAAAGACAACCGCTAGTACTAATAAATGCCATGGCTTGAGAGAGTTCATGCCTACATACTACCCTAACTAACTGAAGATTCGTATAGAGCCAAAATATTGCGGGCGCTCTCTCTTACTCTTACAGCAAAATCCTGCGGGGCTCTAATCTTTATTCCTGGAATATGACTAAGAATACTTTTCTCTATCCAATCAATATTTGAGACCGCGACCTCGACAAGCAAACCCTGATTGCTGTGCTTGACCGATCTTATGATTGACATATTTCTCTCTACAAAGAAACGTAACCAATCCTTAACCTCAAGTTCAATTGTGATTTCTGGTAAGTGGGATTGATTAACCTCATATTCTAGAAATGCACCTGTTTCACATCTCGTGATTGCGTCAACTCTAAATACCCGCTCAGCTTTCTTTTCTACATCAAATGCATTCATATAGAGGGATCCATTTGAATAATAAAGCGTTAATGGAACCACATCTCGTTCAGAAGACTGATCTTTAGTTACTGATATGTATCCTATTCTCAAAATCTGCTTATTTCCTATTGCCTTATTTATTATTTCGACAAACTTCGAACTCATCATCTGAGAGTCATTAATAAGTATCTCTTCATCTTTTATATGAGAAACCTTTGCTATTAACTTATCTATCTTCTCACGAAGATCAATCCGTTCAAGTTTAATCTCGGACAGTATCTTTAAACCTAAGACAATAACCACTAACTCAGTCTTAGAAAATCTTCTAGGTCGATTAAGTACTTGTGGGTCAATTACAGAAACCACACCATCCTCCAGAACAATATCGATTAACTCATATGGTGTATAACCAGGCAAGCCACACATAAAAATAAGTTCTAGGTCTTTTTCAATCTGCTTCTCGGAAGTTGCAAAACGTTTTGCCAAAGTTTTTATAGAGCAACTCGGATTTTCAAGCAAATATGGAATTAAATCCATGGTACGTAAAGCTCGTACAGCAGCAGATTCAGCCATTTAAGTAGCTTTCTAAATTCGCAACTAGTAGTTGTTGTAATGCTGCGGGCTCAATAAGTTTAAGGTCTGTGCCATGCCATAGGACCATTTCCAATAATTCCTGCTCATTAGTATAGGGAATATCCATTAAATCCCACTCTGAATCTAGATCTTTAACCGTAAACTTATTTCGTAGGGATAATGCAGCTCCCTTTCTTACTTGTAACTTTGAGACCAGGCTGACCGAATTGCTCTTTGCTCTAAGAAAACTGCTAACATTAAAATTGTCTGGCTTTTCAAATGCATCTTTTCCGCCAATTAAATCTACTCTACCCTCAATTCGAACCAGCTTGAAGGACTTAACTACATTAATTTCGAAGGCTATTAAATACCAGAAACCGTTGCTCGAATAAAGGCCATATGGATTCACTTGTCGTTTTTTACCACGATAGCTAAATTCCAGGATTTGCTTATTTTGTACCGCAGTAAATATTGATACTAGAAGTTGCCAATCCTCAGTAATTCTTAAAGTTGGGGTCGTGGTCATATCATTCTCGACTGGACCGCTCAAGGATTGAATTTTTAGCAATGCGTTTTGGGAGTCAATTTCTACCGCAGAGTCATGCCAAAGATTGGCTGCCATAGTAAGGAGCAGAAGTTCTTCCTTGGTAAATTCATTTTCAGCAAACTGAAAAGAGTCACTTTTTATAAGGTATCCCTGCTCGTCCTCAAACAGCGGATCAAAATTGTTTACATCTATTTGTATTCCCAAGCTACGTAGATCATCTTTATCCCTTTCAAACATCCTCTCCTTGGTTTCGGGAGATCCTTCATAGCCTGGAATATTGCGTAAAATTTCTGCCTTGCTCAGATATCGCTTGGATGCCAAAAGAGCTAGGGTTAAGTTGATTAATCTCTCTGTCTTCTGGGAACTCATGAACATAGATTAGTCTTTAAGTAAATATTTGCTAAGATTCAATATGAAAACTAAACAAAAAATAGCTTTGTTACTTCTGCCTGTATCCTTATTAACTGCATGCTCAACAGACGGAGGAGTTGATCCGATGGTCCAACAGAATCAATCATTTTCAGATTTTCCTAAAGTAGCTGGACTTAGTGGTTCAAAACCTGAGATTTCAGCTCCAAAGGGAACTCCCCCAGCCAGGCTTGAAACAAAGGATATTTTTATTGGTTCTGGAGCAGAGGCAATTGCAACTTCGGTTTTAGAGGTCCACTACACATTGATGGCGTGGAGCAGTGGACAGTTAGTCGAATCTTCTTGGGATTCTGGACAAACTGCTACGTTCCCACTTAGTGGAGTAATTCTCGGCTGGCAACAAGGAATACCAGGAATGAAAGAAGGTGGACGACGCTTACTGGTTATTCCACCAGATCTTGGCTATGGAGCGCAAGGTGCAGGTGGTGCGATCGGTCCTAATGAAACTTTAATTTTCGTTGTAGACTTAATTAAAGTAAGTTAATCACTCAAATCGTAAGATCCTTTTGAGGGTCTCCTCCTTCGCTGCAGAACAGGCACTCCTGGTGCCATTCTTCTTGCAAATGTAAGAAATCCGGTATGGCCAACCATTCTATGTTGAGGTCTAACAGCCAAGCCCTCATGGTGCCAGCCCCTGACAATGGTTTCCGATGACTCTGGCTCGCTAAAATTTCCTGATTCTTTTATCGCTTCCACAACTCGTGATAACTGAGTTGTGGTTGCGACATAACAAAGAAAAACTCCCCCAGGAACTAATGCTTGTGAGGCGATCTCGACACATTCCCAGGGGGCAAGCATGTCGAGAATAACGCGATCATATTCAGCTTCAAACTTTCTTTCGTGTAAAACACCAACATCCAACTTCCAGTTCCGTGGGGATTCACCAAAATAACTTTGTACGTTGGTGCGAGCGATCTCTGCGAAATCTTCACGCACTTCAAAGGAGTGTAAATAGCCATCGCTTCCAACTGCACGAAGTATGGAAATACTCAAAGCTCCAGAACCAGCTCCGGCTTCCAAAACTCTACAAGCAGGCTTTACATCTGCTACCCCCAGAATCATTGCAGAGTCTTTTGGATAAACAATTGTTGCACCTCTTGGCATGGATAGAACATAATCACTGAGTAACGGTCTAAAAATTTGAAACTTAAGCTCTCCATTTGTTTTTACAATAGATCCCTCAGGTAGGCCAAAAAGATCATCGTGCTTTAACATTCCCTTGTGTGTGTGCCACTCAGCACCCTTTGTAAGGGTTATTGAGTACAGCTTACCTTTTGCATCAGTCAGTTGTATGCGATCACCATATTGAAAATTTCTATCTATCATGGCGTACTGCCCTATCTAAGAATGGATACCACTCGACCAATTGTTGAAAAGTTATTTCCGAGAGATTAGAAATGACCCGCAAATTATCCTCATTTGCGATAGATATAATATGTGAAATTGCTACCACTTGTGCTCCAGAATCTAAACCTGCGCGGATTCCAGTCATAGAATCCTCCAATACAAGACATTCATCAATTTTTACTTTCAGTCTCTCAGCTGCCAATAGATAAGGCTCTGGATGCGGTTTGGAATTTGCCACATCGTCTCGCGATATTGTGATATCAAAACTATTCTCCGGAAAGCGTGTGAGTGCAGAATTCATAAGTTCCCGGCCACTAGCAGTTACCAATGCTGTCTTTAATCCAGCTTCTTTCGTTTTTGTTATCAGTTCCAGAGCATTTGGTATCAAGTCCAAATCCTTAACAAATTTTGACTTCATTACTTCGTTCAATCTTCGACCAAAATAGCCGTATGGCTTTACATTGCCGCTTTTTTCCTGCATGTACTTCTCGGTCCTTTCCATAGGACCGCCAAGGCAATTAATTTGATCCTGCTCTTCCCAATGACACCCCAGCTCTGCCATTACTTGAATTTCAGCCTGTAACCATAAAGGCTCAGAATCTATGATTGTTCCATCCATATCAAAAAGAATTGCGCTCATAATTTATAGCGCCAAACCTAGTAAGGAATCAATTGCACGAGATACTAAACCACTGTGATTTGATGTTGCAATTTTATTGGACTCGAGGGACCAATCGACAATCTCATTTAATGCTTTAGGTGTATTTAAATTATCTGATAGATCCTTAATCAAATTTTTCACAAGACTCGAAGCATCAGCTGTTTCACTTCGTGAAAGCGCCGATCGAACCAATACAACTTCATCTTTCGCCCTCTGAAGAAGTGGAGTGCTCCACTCCCTATCTTGCTGATAATGACCAGAAAGTAGCGCCCAACGTATAACCATAGGATCAACCCCTTCTTGAATCAATTTGGAGACAAAAATGAGATTACCCTTTGATTTGCTCATCTTCTCTCCGTCAAGGCCAATCATTCCTGCATGTATGTAGCTTTCAGCGAAGTCTCGGCCCAATGCAGCTTTTACAATCTGTGCACTCATGAAATGGTGTGGAAAGATTAAATCTGATCCGCCACCTTGCAATTGAATTACCGGGTCTTTCTCATCATTATCTAAAAACTCACAAGCAATAGCTGCACATTCAATATGCCAGCCTGGTCGCCCAAACCCATATTTACTATTCCAGCCTGGTTCGCCATCTTTATTCGCACTCCAAATAACAGCATCTAATGGGTGTCTTTTTCCTTCTTTGTCCGGATCTCCCCCGCGTTCGGCAAAAACCGAGATTGCTTCGGCCAGAGGAATCGGCAGAGAATCTAAATAGTTAGCTACGCTGAAGTAGAAATCACCATCGATCTGATAAATATGACCATTTCTGTCCAACTTATCAATAAATGATTCAACAAGATCAAGAGAGTCGGTGACTTTCACTAATTGACTGGGAGGCAAAATTCTTAGGGCCGTCATATCCGAAATAAATAGATCGACTTGAGAATTAGCTAAAACTTGCCAATCCTGACCATCACGCTTTGCTCGCTCTAGAAGTGGGTCGTCGACATCTGTTACATTCTCTACAAAACTCACTTGCAGATTAGCTAATTGTTGATACCTGTTAATTAGATCAAAGCACAAATAAGTTGCAGCATGGCCTAGGTGCGTAGAATCGTACGGAGTTATCCCGCATACATACATTCTAAACTTTCCACTTTTTGAATATTCATAAAGACCAGAATAGGAGTTATGAAGTTTAAGAGGTGGAAACTTAAGATCATTAATTGGGGGCAAGTAGACCTTTGGCCAATTTTTCAAAATATAAACCTCACTTAGACTGGTGGCCAAGGAATCGCTGGCCATTCGTCACTTGGAAGTGGAAATGTTCCAGATGCTATAAGCGTGTTTATTCTATCCGAAAATGCTGAGATTTCTAAATCAGTTAGATAATTTTCAAAAACGCCATTGAAATCAATCCCTCGAGTTCTTTCAAGTAGAGCTTTTTCTTCAGTAGTGAATTTTTCGCCCGCAAACTGCCAAATCACAGTTCTTAACTTATTTTGACTATGAAATGAAACGCCATGATCGCAAGCAAACAACTTCTCATCACTATCAATTAATAAATGTCCATACTTTCTATCAGTATTGTTAATAATACTGTCAAACAAGGCTAGTTTTCTTAGCTGACTATCTTCGCTTTGACCAAACTCAACTACATTAACAGTCTTATCAATCTCAATCCATTGCTGCACCATACCCAAACCAAAAGGTCCATCTCGTAAGATAGTCGCCGGAACAATGTTGAAGCCTGCCAAATCGCTGACCAGAAAGGCGCAATACTCTCTGAATGCCAGGTTCCCGTCTTGAAAATCCCAAAGTGGCTTTTCACCTGCGATTGGTTTATATATAACTTTAATGCTTGAGTTTAGACTTACTATCTCGCCCACCAACGTGGCGTTGGACGCATCAATTAATCGGCCAATAACTTTTATATCGCCAATTGATAGTGTTTCTGAAGAGGTGTTCATCTGCGATATCCATTTGCTCTTGGACATAGATGGCCGCGTGGATCGACTGGGAGTGCACAGAATGGACATGCTGGTCTGCCGGCATTAACCACAGAAGATGCTCTTAAACAAAAACTTTTGACTTGATTTATTCTTAATGTAGCAATCACTAGATCTGGACCAGTGTCCAAATCATCAATTAACATTTCATTTTCCTGGGAAGCTGCTTGAATATTTACAACAACTAAGTCTGACTCCCAGGAAATACTTATTATTCCTACCTGAAAATCTTGCTCAATTGGCAGTTCTAATGGTTCATCATCGACAACTGGAGTGGTGGATAATTCGTCAGGAGATGCCATTTTTGATCGTCTAAGCTCTCGAACTAGCTCTTCAAATCTTTCGGCAAGTGCGATTACCTGGCCTTTCTCAATTGCCAAAGTATTTACTCCCAGTGCGGACTTAACCTGAAGAAAAAATTCCCTCTCCCCTGGTTCGCCAATTGCACTAACGATAAATCTAGTAGCAGGTTGGTGGCGGTAGATTATTCTTGCCATTACTTGATCGCTCCAAAAAATTTTCTTCTCAGTGTATTTCCCCCACCTAGTGAATCTTTGATTGATAACTGCTTAATTGGGGAAAAGTTCAAATTATTGGTGCTGATTATCTTGGAAGAGTTTTTTTCAATACTAATTGCTGATATTGAACCCGGCTCTATCACGAATTTCTGAAAAGAGTTCAAATCTAGTCCGGCAACCGAGGCGAGAAACATTTTGATCACATCTCCATGGCTGACAACAAGGATTGGTCCTTTTTCACCATAGAGTTTCTCTTGAAATTTCCTCACACGCGCATTTAAATTTTTAAAACTCTCTCCTTTAGGGAAGGTGAAATGTGCTGGATTTTTCTGTACTTTTTTCCAGCTTTTTTTCCTTTGTAACGCAGATAGTTTTCGCCCAGACCATTGTCCATAATCCATCTCAATAAGATCCGAGTCAGTGAGAATTTTAACTTTTCGTCTTGATTGAATATAAGGATCAATCGTTTGAATGCATCGTAGAAGTGGGCTTGAAAAGATCTTTGTAGGCTTGATCATTGCTATTGTGTTGACTAGATTCTCGGCCTGATTAAACCCGTACTTTGATAACTCTACAGAGTTGTCCTGCCCAGCCAATGTTCCACTTACATTCGCAGATGATTGAGCATGGCGTAGTAGGTAAACAATGGGCATTTGGCAAGGTTACCGATCTTTTAGCCCTCTTGTTGCTAATCTCCCAGTCATGGAAATGCGCAGGATGGGCGGGGTATCAATTTCAAGACTTGGTCTTGGGACTATGACTTGGGGCCGGGATACAGATGAAAATGAAGCCGCTCAACAACTGCAGGAGTTTATTGAAGCGGGTGGAAACCTTGTCGATACTGCTGCAATTTACGGCGATGGCGATGCTGAGCGTGTTCTGGGAGGGTTTATTGGAACATTGGTTAAGCGAGATAATATTTTTGTAGCTACAAAAGCAGGAGTATCGTTTAAAGATGGCACAAGACAAGTAAGTAACTCCAGAAATGATTTGATTACTGATCTGGATAAATCATTGAATAGATTAAATGTTGATCATATTGATCTATGGCAGATACACACCTGGGACTCAAGCACACCAATTGAGGAGACATTATCAGCCCTCGACTACGCAACATCCTCTGGTAAGGCCAGATACGTGGGGGTCTGTAACTTTAATGGCTGGCAATTAGCCAGATCTGCGACCTTACAAAATCCTATTTTTGGAAAAGCTGCAATAGTTTCTACGCAGAATGAGTACTCGCTTCTTAATCGACGCGCAGAACATGAACTAATTCCTGCTGCTGAATCACTTGGACTGGGTTTTATTTCATGGTCACCTCTTGGTCGCGGTGTTCTTACTGGAAAATACCGAAATGGTGTACCTTCAGATTCAAGAGGTGCTTCTCCCCATTTTGCAAACTTTGTAGATGCTTACTTGTCAGAAAGAGCCAGCAAAATTGTTGAGGCTGTCTGCATCGCAGCTGATGGATTAGGCTACTCACCGTTAGAGGTTGCGTTGTCTTGGGTAAGGGATGCACCAGGCGTAACAAGTGCCTTAATAGGGGCTAGAACTGGCGCCCAACTTCGCGGAATACTTACCGTTGAACAGATCGTACTTCCCCAACAGGTTAGACAAGCGCTAGATGAAGTGTCCGCTCTTACATAAGATAATTCTTAAACATTTTCTAGAAACTCATACAACACTCTTACTCCAAATTTCAAACCTTGAATTGGAACTCGCTCATCTACGCCGTGAAAAAGAGAGAAAAAATCTAAATCATTTGGCAGACGAAGTGGGCAAAATCCATAGCCAACAATTCCGAGCTCACTAAGCGCCTTATTGTCTGTTCCCCCACTCATTAAATACGGTACAGGTATTGCTTGTGAGTCCTCGGCTGCAAGTGCATTGCACATTGCCTCTACTAAACTTCCTGAAAAATCAGCTTCTAAAGCTACGTCTCTTGTTATGACCTCAATATCAATTTCTTGGCCAGCAAGTTTGGCGATAGTTTCGACTAGATCTGATTCATGACCTGGTAAGAAACGACCATCAACTACCGCACTGGCGCTCTGAGGAATGACATTTGCCTTGTAACCAGCCTCTAACATCGTTGGATTAGCGGTATTACTTAGAGTAGCTCCAATCATCTTGGCAGCACTTCCTAAGTGCTTTAAAAGATTCTTAAAATTGGCAGGATCAAATGCGTCTCCAGTTAGATTTGCAATTTTCTTAAATAGTAACTTATTTGTTTTGGTTGGAACTTGTGGCCATTCATAATTGCCTATTCTTGAGACTGCATTAGATACTCTTGTTACTGCATTGTCAGTATTAATAAATGAGCCATGCCCTGCCGTGCCCTTGGCGGTGAGCTTGAGCCACTGTATTCCCTTTTGCGCCGATTCAATTAAATAAAGTCGGTGATCACCCGTTATCGTTACTGAAAAGCCACCAACCTCAGAAATTGCCTCTGTATAACCTTTAAACAATTCTGGTCTATTTTTAACTATCCATCTTGAGCCATATGTACCAGATGCCTCTTCGTCGGCAAAGAAAACTAAAAGTATATTTCTTGGAGGCTTATAACCCACTCGTTTCCACATTCTTACAGATGCCAATAGCATTGCATCCATATCCTTCATATCAACTGCGCCTCTACCCCATATAAAGCCATCTTTTATTTCACCACTAAATGGGTCTACCGACCAATCCG
>Ga0194124_10001103_pt1 | contig 36033 bp, 37 predicted proteins | sample TA2KigCas0mmetaG_FD_148605 | JGI IMG/M metagenome (GOLD analysis project Ga0194124, IMG submission 148605) | Freshwater microbial communities from Lake Tanganyika, Tanzania - TA2015031 Kigoma Deep Cast 0m | ecosystem: Environmental > Aquatic > Freshwater > Lake | place: Tanzania: Lake...
GGCATGCCGTTCTCGAGAGCCTGGGCCGGCAGCATCGACTCCCACAGCGGCGTGCTGATGGCTCCCTGGCGCAGGGCCATGCCGCGCATCACCCGGTCTTCAAAACTCAGCAGCACCGCTTCACCCAGCCACTGGGAGCGCAATGGCTGCCATGCCTCGCGAACTGTGGCTAACACCCGTGAAGGCTTCTTCAGTTAGTCGCAAGCTACCGAACTTTCGTGCAGCAGTCAGCCCTTTTGCGCCTCATTCATGCCAGGGCAAGCCACAACCCACGGCGGCACCGATGTGGGGCAATCCGTGATGGTCGAGCTGCTGCCGCAGGCCATCGAGAATCGCCGGCACCAGCTCCGGCCCCTCGTAGATCCAGCCGGTGTAGAGCTGCACCAGCGAGGCGCCGGCGCTGATCCGCTCCCAGGCGGCCTCGGGCGTATCGATGCCCCCGACGCCGATCAGCGGCAACGCCGGCCCGGCCACGGCCCGCAGCCGGCGCAGCACCTCCACCGCCCGGGCGCGCAATGGGGCACCGCTGAGGCCGCCGGCCTCCTGGGCCAGGGTGCGGCCGGTCTGGGGCAGGCACCGTTGCTCCAGCCCCAGACGGTTGAGGCTGGTGTTGACGGCGATCACCCCGGCCAGCCCCTCCTCGTAGGCCATCCGGGCGATGGCGTCGATGGCGTCGTCTTCGAGGTCGGGGGCAATCTTGACCAGCAGCGGCGGGCAGCCCGGCAGGCGCCGCAGGCGCTCCACCAGGCGTCGCAACTGCGATTCCTGCTGCAGATCGCGCAAGCCCGGCGTGTTGGGTGAGCTCACATTGATCACCGCGTAGTCGGCCAGGGGTGCCAGCAGCTGCAACGAGGCGGCGTAGTCGTCGGGGGCGAGCTCGAGGGGAGTGAGCTTCGACTTGCCCAGGTTGATGCCCAGCACCGCCGGGCGCTGGCCCGGGGCTGGCAGCCGCTGGCGCTGCAGGATGCGCAGCACGGCCTCGGCGCCGGCGTTGTTGAAGCCCATGCGGTTGAGGGCGGCCCGTTCGGCGGCCAGGCGAAACAACCGCGGCCTGGGGTTGCCGCTCTGGGCCTGCCAGGTGACCGTGCCCAGCTCGGCGAAGCCGAACCCGAAACAGTGCCAGATGCCGGCCGCCACGGCATTTTTGTCGAAGCCAGCCGCCAGGCCCAGGGGATTGGCAAAGCGGCAACCAAACAGGCTCTGCTCGAGGCGGGCGTCGCTGCGCTGCAACTCCCCGGCCAGCCCGGCCAACACGCCGCTCACCCCGGGCCAACCGCGGCGCAGCGAAGCCTGGCCCAGGACCGCCAGAGACAGCTGGGTCAGCTGTTCGGCATCGGAGCCCTCATCGCTGCTGAGCAACGGCCCCACCAAGCGGCTATACAGCGCTCCCGTGCCCGTGCTGGCCATGCCCCGCCCTGCCGCTTCAGCCATCCCCATGCTGCGCTGCCGGCGGCGCAGCCACAAGCCGCCAACGCCCTTCGGCAAGCGGCTCCACCCGCCAATCGCGCCAGCGCCAGGGGTCCTGACGCTCCGCCAGCTGGGCGGCGGGCTGCTCCAGCAGCTGCGCCAACTCGACCAGCGTGAGGCTGTAGCCCCCCTGGGCGAGCCGGCCGGCCAGCTCGAGGCGGGTGAGCAGCTGCTGCAGCGGCGCCGGAGCCAAGTCAGCCGCCTGCGCCGCAGCTGTGGGGGCCTCCTGCCCCCGCGCGTGGGCCACCGCAATGGCGTCACAGCGCTCGTTGTCGGGATCGCCGCTGTGGCCGCGCACATGTTCAAACCGCACATCGGCCAGGCGGGCCGCGTCGAGCTGCTCCCAGAGGTCGCGGTTGAGCACGGCCGAACCTGAGGCCGTGCGCCAGCCGCGGCGCTTCCAGCCATGAATCCACGACTGCAGGCCATCAATCAGGTAACGGCTGTCGGTGCGGATCACCAGCTCGCCGCGACGGGGCAGCTGCCGCAGCTCCTGCAACAGGGCCAAGGCCGCGGTGAGCTCCATGCGGTTGTTGGTGGTGGCCGCCTCGTGACCGCCGTATTCGCGCACGCTGCCGTCGGCAAAGCGGATCAGCGCACCCCAGCCGCCGGGGCCGGGATTGCCGCTGCAGGCCCCATCACAGGCAGCGGCCACCGCAGGCGCAGGCTCATTGGCCACTCGACAGACCCCGGAAATCCGCTATCAATCTCCAGCACCGCGCAAGGCCCGTGCAGCGAACCTACCTGGCTCTGGCGACCCTGGCCGCAGGCGCGGCACTGGCGTGCCTGCAGGGCCTCCCCCTGCAGGCCAACACCGTGCCGAGCCAGGCGCCGCTGGGACAGAATCAACTTACGGGCCAGGCCGAAGCCAGCGAGGCCCAGGCGGCCCTGATGCTGCGCCTGGCCGCTGCCGGCCTCCAGGCCGCCGAGACAACCTGGGGCACCACCCCCAGCCCAACACCTCCCGCGCCGCCACCGCCACCGCTGCACAGCGGCGGCTACCAAAGCGCCGGCATCGTGGCCCTCGAAGTGGTGCCCTACCGCCCCTGAACGCGTGCCAGTTGAGCCACTGGCCAGCACGACCTCGCACACCCGGCAATCCTTCCGTTAAGTTCTCAAAGTGTGAGGAGTGCGGAACGCTCTTCCGAGGTCGAAACGAGGACAGACTCTCAGAATCGTTCCCACCCAAAAGCCCTGCCTTCGGCGGGGCTTTTTTCTTGGCAACGCTCCCCGGGCGCCAACGGCAACGGCGAGGGGCTCACCAAGCAAAGGGATCACCAAGCAAAGAGCTCATCAAAAAGCCGGCCCCTGGGGGCCGGCATGGCTGCTCCGCTGATCGCAGGAGCATGAGGCTGGGGGCCGGGAGGACCGTAGGGGGCCACCCGGCCGGATCAGACCAGAGCGGATCAGATCAGATCAGACCAGACCGGATCACTTGATGGTGACTTTGCCGCCGGCCTCTTCGATGGCCTTCTTGAGGGCCTCGGCGTCAGCCTTGGAGACACCTTCCTTGACCGCCTTGGGAGCGGCTTCGACCAGGGCCTTGGCATCGCCGAGACCGAGGCCGGTGGCCTCGCGCACGGCTTTGAGCACCTTGATCTTGGCGGAATCATCGAAGCCATCGAGGATGACGTCGAATTCGGTCTTCTCTTCGGCGGCTTCACCACCACCGCCACCGGCGGCGGGGGCGGCCATGACGACGCCGGCAGAAGCGGCGGCAGACACACCGAAGGCCTCTTCGATCTGCTTGACGAGCTCGGAAGCTTCAAGCAGCGACAGGGTCTTCAGCTGTTCGAGAATTTTGTCGGTAGTAGCAGACATGGTTGGGAATCAGCAACAGAAAGGGGAAGTCGCTTGAGCTCAGCTGCCGCTTTGGGCGTGCTGGTTGAGCGCCCGGGCAAGACCGCTCGGAACCTCGTTGATGCCCACGGCCACCTTGGTGGCCACGGCATTGATCGCACCGGCGATCTGGGCCATGAGCACCTCCTTGGAGGGCAGATCCCCGATGGCCTTGATGTCGGCCTGCGACAGGAGCTTGCCTTCGAAAAGGCCTCCTTTCGTTTCCGATTTCTTGCTGTCCTTCTGGAAGGACTGCACGGCCTTCACCGCACCACCCACATCCCCTTTGACGAGGATGAAAGCGTTGGTGCCGGTGAGCAGGGAATCGAGTTCCGACCAGGCACTGTTGCCATCAATGGCCCGGCGCATCAAGGTGTTTTTGGTCACCTTGCAGACACCGTTGGCAGCCTGCAGACGGGTCCGCAGGTCGCTCATTTCCTTGATGGTCAGGCCCTTGTAATCAAGGACCAGTGCCATTTCGGCTTCACCGAGGAGCGCTTTGAGCTCGTCGACGATCTGTTGCTTGTTCTCCAGCGTGCGGCCCATAGGATTTGGAACGGATCGGGGGAACAAGCCGGGACCGCGGCCCAGAGGCAACCGCTTGACGCGGCAGCCACACCTCGAGGCCGCTGAAAGCCGGCTGCACCCGAGCGTCCGGAATCCGGAAGCCGTGAGCAACCAAACCTGTTGCGTTCACCTCGGCAGGATTTATGACACAAGAGCCGGGTGCCAAAGCAACCGGACCAGCCTCACCTGCTGTCTGGGGTTGGGCGCGGAGCCCTTCTGGCCGAAGCCAGCCCATGAGTTTAAACCACGGCCTGCGCGGTCCTCCTGCGCGGTCCTATTGGCGAGCCAGAAAGCTGCGCAGCCGCTCGCTGCGGGGGTTGCCGAACACCGCCTCGGGCGCACCCTGCTCCTCGATCAGGCCGTTGTTGAAAAACAGCACCCGGTTCGACACCTCGCGGGCGAAGCGCATCTCGTGGGTGACCACCAGCATGGTCATGCCGGACTCGGCCAGCAGCCGCATCACCTGCAGCACCTCGCCCACCAGCTCGGGGTCGAGGGCGCTGGTGGGTTCGTCAAACAGCATCACGGCCGGGTTCATGCAGAGGCTGCGGGCGATCGCCACCCGCTGCTTCTGGCCGCCCGACAGCTGCCCCGGGTAGGCGTCGCCCCGGTGGCCCAGCCCCACCTCCTCGAGGTGCCGGCGGGCCCGCTGCTCGCACTCCTCAAGGGGCAAGCGCAGCACCTGCCGCGGCGGCAGGGTCAGGTTCTCGAGCACCGTCAGGTGCGGGAACAGGTTGAACTGCTGAAACACCATGCCGATCCGCAGCCGCAACTGACGCAGCTGGCGCCAGCCCAGGGGACCACCGGCAATCGCCTCGCCCATCACCTGAACTGCCCGCGCTCGAAGCTCTCGAGCCGGTTGAGGCAGCGCAGGAAGGTGCTCTTGCCGCAGCCCGACGGGCCAATGATCGAGACCACATCGCCCGCCTGCACGCTGGTGCTGACGCCCTTGAGCACCACCAGCTCGCCATAGCTTTTGTGCAGATCGGTGCACGAGAGCACTGGATCTGCGGCATTTGTGCTGATCATTTGGGGTCAGTGGTGCACGGCAGCGCAGGCCATGTGCAGACGGCTCGGGTTCAGTATCGAGCGAATCGGCCGCTGGCGCCGCGCGCTTGTGCTGGTTGTGACAGGTGTGCTGGCGGCGGGCCTGCTGGGGGGTCTGCCCGGTGGCCTGCTGCCGGGGCTGGGCGGAGCGGCCCTGGCGGGCCCCGAGGCGGCGGGGAGCCCCTGGAAGGTGGGCACCGATCCCACCTTCCCCCCGTTTGAGTACCGCGACAGCGGCAGCAGTGCGATCAGCGGCTTCGATGTGGAGCTGATCCAAGCCATCGGCAAGCAAGCCGGCCACCCGATCGAGCTGGTGGCGCTGCCGTTTGACGGCATCATTCCGGCGCTGCAGTCGCGCAGCATCGCTGCCGCGATCAGCGCGATCACGATCACTGCCGAGCGGGCCCGGGCAATCGACTTTTCACGGCCCTACTTCAAAGCCGGCCAGGCGATCGTGGTACGCAACAAAGGCCCCCAGTTCGCCAACCTGGAGGCGCTCAAGGGGCGGCGCATCGCCGTGCAGATCGGCACCACCGGCGCCATCGCCGCCGCCAAGGTGCCCAAAGCCCAGGTGAGCAGCTTCGACTGCACCCCCCTGGCCCTGCAGGAGCTGGCCAACGGCAATGCCGACGCCGTGGTGAGCGATGTGCCGGCCATTCTCTACGCCATCGATCAGGCCAAGCTCACCGGCCTGCGCATCGCCGGCGAGCACCTCAGCACCGAGTACTACGGCATCGCCCTGCCCACCGACTCGCCGCTTGAGGCGCCGATCAACAAGGCCCTGGGTGTGCTGATCGACGACGGCCGCTACGCCGCCCTCTACCGCAAGTGGTTCGGCAACGAACCGCCCGAGCTGCCGGCCGAGGCCCCGGGGCTGAAACAACGGGTGTCGCCCCAGGCGGGGTTGAATCTGGCGCTGCTGGGCCAGAACCTGCTGAAAGGGGCCGGCATCACCCTGCTGCTGACGGTGCTGTCGTTCAGCTTCGGGCTGATCGGCGGCACCGCCCTGGCGATGCTGCTGCAGGCACCGCTGCCCTGGGCCCACCGCCTGTGCCGCGTCTACATCGACTTCTTTCGCGGCACCCCGATGCTGGTGCAGCTGTTTCTGATCTACTTCGGCCTGCCGGCGCTGCTGCAGAGCCTGGAAGTGGGCTTCACGATCGAGCGGCTGCCGGCGGCCGTCACCGCCCTGAGCCTCAATGTGGCGGCCTACCTGGCCGAAACCCTGCGCAGCGGCATCGAATCGATCGACCGGGGCCAGTGGGAGGCGGCCGACGCCCTGGGCTTCAGCCCCCTGGAGCGCATGCGCTTTGTGATCGCGCCCCAGGCCATCCGCCGGGTGCTGCCACCGCTGGCCAATGAATTCATCACCCTGATCAAGGACACCAGCCTGGCGGCCGTGATCGGCTTTGACGAGCTGTTCCGGCAGGGGCAGCTGATGGTCGCCACCACCTACCGGGCGTTCGAGATCTACATCGCCGTGGCGCTGGTGTATCTGGTGATGACCACCACCGCCTCGCTGCTGTTCAAGCAGCTGGAGCGACGGCTCAAGCTGCCGGCCTGATCAGGCGTCCTGCTTGAGGTCCTGCAGGGCGGGAACATCGACCTGGACCGAGGGGCCCATGGTCGAGGTCACGTAGAGGCTCTTCCAATACCGGCCCTTGGCGCCGCTGGGCTTGTTGCGGTCGATCGTTTCCTGCAGGGCCTTGAGGTTGTCGAGCAGCTTGGCCACGGTAAAGCTGGCCTTGCCGAAGCGCACGTGCACGATGCCGCTGCGGTCGGCGCGGAACTCCAGCTTGCCGGCCTTGAATTCGTTGATGGCGCCGGCCAGATCGGTGGTCACGGTGCCGGCCTTGGGGTTCGGCATCAGGCCGCGGGGGCCGAGCACCCGGCCCAGCTTGGCCACTTTGGGCATCATGTCGGGGGTGGCGATCAGCAGATCGAACTCCATCTCGCCCTTGGCGATGGTGTCGACCAGATCGTCGTCGCCGGCGAGGTCGGCACCGGCGGCCTTGGCGGCGGCCACCGCCTCACCCCGGGCGATCACGGCGATGCGCACGCTCTGACCGGTGCCGTGGGGCAGGGCCACGGTGGTGCGCAGCTGCTGGTCGGTGTATTTGGGATCGATGCCGAGACGGGCATGGGCCTCGAGCGTCTCGTCAAATTTGGCGGTGGCGTTGGCCTTCACCAGCTCGAGGGCCTCGAGCGGGGCATAGGTGCGCTCGTCGACCTTGGCTGCGGCGGCGCTGTAGCGCTTGGAGATGGAGGGCATGGTGGAGATGGGGTGCAGGCGACCGGTGTGGTCTCCCCCGGTATGGGACAGGTGGGTTGTGAGGCGGGTTCTGGCCGTTTCAGGCCGTCACCGTGGCGGCGTGGTGCTCAGTCTTTGACGGCGACGCCCATGTTGCGGGCGGTGCCTTCAATGATGCGCATAGCCGAATCAACGCTGCTGCAGTTGAGATCGGGCAGCTTGGTCTTGGCGATCTCCTCGAGCTGGGCGCGGCTGATCGCCCCGACCGAACCCTTGGAGGAGGTGGCGGCACCCTTGTCGATGCCGGCCGCCTTGCAGATCAGCACTGAGGCGGGCGGGGTTTTGAGGATGAAGGTGAAGCTGCGGTCTTCGAAGACCGAGATCTCCACCGGAATCACAAAACCGGCCTTGTCCTGGGTGCGGGCGTTGTACTCCTTGCAGAACGCCATGATGTTGACGCCGTGCTGACCCAGGGCCGGGCCCACGGGAGGAGCAGGGTTGGCTTTGCCGGCATCGAGCGCCAGCTTGATCACGGCAACGACTTTCTTGGCCATCGTCTAGGGGTCACGGGAGCCGCGCCGAAACGCGACATGAAGGGCGGGATGTTGGCGATTGCCGAGCCTACGGCCCGGGAGGTCAGGGCCTCTCAGCCCTGCTTGCTGATCTGGGAGAACTCCAGTTCGACCGGGGTCTCCCGGCCGAAGATGGAGAGCAGGGCCTTGAGCTTGCTGCGCTCGCCCGAGACCTCGATCACCTCGCCCTGGAAGTCCTTGAACGGACCGGAGGTGACCAGGATCTGATCGCCTTCGGCCAGATCGACCTTGACCACGGGCTTCTTCTCAGCAGCCCGCTTGAAGATCCGATCGACCTCCTGGCGGCTGAGGGGGCGCGGCTTGATGTGGCCGCGGGCCTTGCCGGTGGCGCGGCGCTCCTCCTGACCCACGAAATTGATCACGTTGGGGGTGCTGCGCACGGCCATCATCGTGTCCTCATCGAGGATCATCCGCACCAGCACATAGCCGGGGAAGACCTTTTCCTCGATCGATTGCCGGGTTCCGTCCTTCTTCAGCTTCACCCCGGGGGTCTGGGGAATTTCAATCTCGAGAATGCGGTTGTCGACCCCGAGGGTCACGGCCCGCTGCTCGAGGGTGGCCTTGACCTTCTTCTCACAGCTCGACGCCACCTGCACCGCATACCAACGGGCCACCTGTGAGCCGCCGGGCTCTCCCTCCGCGCCCGGCTCGGCGGCGATCAGTTCAGACGCAGGGACGGCCTGATCTGAACCAGCCTGATCGGAAGCGGCGGCAGCGTCCAGGCTGACGGCACTGAGGGCACTGTCGGCGCTGTCGGCAAGGTCACCGCTCTGCGGTGAAAAATCGGCGAGAGACTCGGTCACGGATTGGGCGGGGGTGGGAATCACAGCGTCAGACACCGTTCTGGCCAGGGATCAGCGGAACACCTGGAGCGACGTCCAACCAAAGAAGCGATCGACCGCGGCGATGGCGGCAGCCGAGAGGCCCACCATCAGAATCACAGCCACCGATTCGCTAAACAGGTGCTGGCGGCTGGGCCAGACCACCTTGCGCAGCTCGTCGAGGGTGGCGGGAATGAACCCCGTGGGCTCGGACAGCGCGGCCGGTTGGCCGGCCGCGCCGCTGGCTGAGGGGCTGATGTCGGGGTCGCTCGGCGTGTTGGTTTGGGGGTTGGTTTGGGTGTCCACAGGCGCTCGCGCACCGGCGCGTTCGCGCAAACCGGCAAACCGACACCGTACCGCATGGCCCCGGTTCAGGGCAGCGGCACCAGCTCCAGGGCCGCACCGGCGGTGGTCGGCGGCGCCACCCTGACCGCGCGGGCCTGGGCGAAACGGTCTTCCAGCAGGGCCGTGGCCAGGGGATTCTCCAAGGCCCGGCGCAGCACCCGGCGCAGGGGGCGGGCGCCGTATTCGGGCTCGTAGCCCTGCTCGGCCAGGGTCTGGACAACGGCATCGTCGACCTCGAGCTGCAGCTGCTGCTCCGCTAGCAACGCCGCCAGCTCGGTGAGCTGCAAGCGCACGATCCGCTGCAGATCCGCTGCGGCCAGGGGGCGAAAGCGGATCACCTCATCGATGCGGTTGAGAAATTCGGGCCTGAACTGGCGGGCCAGCGCGGCGTCAATGGCGGCGGCGAGGGCCTCCTCGGCACCGCTGTCGCTGGCGGCGGCGCGGGTGTGATCGAGGATCGCCTGGCCGGCCAGGTTGCTGGTCATGATCACCACCGTGTTGCGGAAGTCGACCGTGCGGCCCTGCGAGTCGGTGAGGCGACCGTCGTCGAGCACCTGCAACAGCAGGTTGAACACCTCGGGATGGGCCTTCTCGACCTCATCGAGCAGCAGCACCGCATAGGGCCGGCGGCGCACCGCCTCGGTGAGCTGCCCGCCCTCCTCATAGCCCACGTAGCCCGGGGGCGCCCCCACCAGCCGGGCCACGGCGTTGCGCTCCATGAATTCGCTCATGTCGAAGCGCACCAGCGCTTCCTCCTCGTCAAACAACGAGGCCGCCAGGGCCTTGGCCAGCTCGGTTTTGCCGACGCCGGTGGGCCCCAGAAACAGAAACGAGCCCACGGGTCGGCGCGGCGACTGCATGCCCGCCCGGGCCCTTCGGATCGCGGCGGCCACCGCCGCCACCGCCTCGCCCTGACCCACCACCCGCTCACCCAGGTGCTGCTCCAGTTCGAGCAGCTTGGTGCGCTCGCCCGCCAGCAGGCGCTGCACGGGAATGCCCGTGGTGCGGGCGACCACATCGGCGATGTCGCCCGCCTCCACCTGCTCGCGCAGCAGCGGATCGGCCTGCAGCTGCTGCTCAAGCTCCTCGCGCTGCTGCTGCAGGTCGTGCAACTGATCGAGCTGCAGCCGGGCGGCTTCCTCGTAATGGCCATCGCGCTCGGCTTCGGCGATGGCCTGGCGCAGCTCCTCGTCGCGCACGAGCAGCTCCCGCCACTCGAGCTGGCGGTCGCGCTCCTGATGCCAGCGGTCTTGAAGGGCCTCCAGCCGCTCGGTGGCCGCTCGGCGCTGCTGTTGCAGCTGCACTCGCTCGGGCTCGGGCGAGGTTTCGGCCGCCAGCAGGGCCAGCTCCACGCGCCTGAGCTCGGCCTCGGCCTGCTCCACCACCTGGGGCTTGGAGGTGGCTTCCATGCGCAGCTGGGCCGCCGCCTCATCGACCAGGTCGATGGCCGAATCGGGCAGGCAGCGGTCGCTGATGTAGCGCGACGCCAGCCGGGCCGCGGCCACCAGGGCACCATCGCTGATCGTGACCCCGTGGTGCAGTTCGTAGCGCTCCTTGAGGCCCCGCAGGATCTCGGTGCTGGTGTCGATCCCGGGCTCGCGGATCAACACCTGCTGGAAGCGCCGCTCCAGGGCCGGGTCCTTGGCAATGGTGCGGCTGTAGTCCTCGGGGGTGGTGGCGCCGATGCAGCGCAGCTCGCCGCGGGCGAGCACGGGCTTGAGGATGCTGCCGGCATCGGCGGTGGCGCGATCGCTGGCCACCACGGTGTGGAGTTCATCGATGAACAGCACCACGCCCTGGGGGTCGTTGCGCACCTCCTCGAGCACATTGCGCAGGCGCTCTTCGAACTGGCCGCGAAACTTGGCCCCGGCGATCAGGGCACCCAGATCGAGGGCCACCAGGCGCAGACCCTGCAGCGATTCGGGCACGTCGCCAGTGGCGATGCGCTGGGCCAGCAGCTCGGCCACGGCGGTTTTGCCGACCCCGGGCTCGCCGATCAGCACGGGGTTGTTCTTGCTGCGGCGCGACAACACCTGGATCAGGCGGCGGATCTCGCCGTCGCGGCCGATCACGGGATCGAGCTGGCCGCTGCGGGCGGCGGCGGTGAGGTCGCGGCCATAGCGCTCCAGCGCCGTGGGCTCCTGCGGATCCCCGGGCTGCTGCAGCTCCTGCGGGGGTTGGAGCTCCAGGGGTTCGGAGCGGCCAGCCGCGACCGCTGGTGCTGTTGGAGCCGAAGGCGGCGCAACACCCAGCACCGCCGCTCCGATGCGGGGCTCGGCCGGCAGGGCGAGCAGCAGATGGCTCAGTTCCAACAGCGCCTCGCCCTGGCGGGCGCGGTGGGCATCGGCCTGCTCCAGCAGGGTCTCGAGGGCATCGCCGATGTACAACTCGCGCCCCCCCGCCGGCGGCTGATCGGCGCAGAAGGCCTCGAGACGATCGAGGGCCGCGTCGCGGTCGAGCACCAGGGCCTCGCTGGGGCGCTCAAAACGGGGTTCCAGCAGCAGCGCCAGCAGCAGATGCTCCACGTCCATGGCGCCGTGACGCCAGCGCCGGGCCTGGTCCTGGCTGGCCAGCAGCAGCTCCCAGGCGTCATCGCTGAAGCGATCGGGATCGGCGGTCAGCGAGGGGGCCGCAGCTGCAGCCGTGGCGAAGTCGCGGGTCATCGGTCAGGCGGCCTGCTGACGCGAGCCGAGCTGGATCAGTTCGACCTTGTAGCCATCGGGGTCTTCGATGAAGGCGATCACCGTGCTGCCGTGCTTCATCGGCCCCGGCGGCCGCACCACCCGCCCGCCACGGGTGGCGATCGCTGCGCAGGCGGCATGGATGTCGTCGACCCCGAGGGCGATGTGGCCATAGCCACCACCCAGCTCGTAGGAGCCGGTGTCCCAGTTGTGGGTGAGCTCAATGACCGTGGTCTCGCTCTCGGGTCCGTAGCCGAGAAAGGCCAGGGTGAAGCGCCCCTCCGGATAGTCCCTGCGGCGCAGCAGGCCCATGCCCAGCACCTCGGTGTAAAAGGCGATCGACCGTTCCAGGTCACCGACCCGCAGCATCACGTGGAGCAGACGCATCAACCGCTGTCGCAATGCCCCCATTCTGGCCAGCGCCGGCCGGGAAAGCCGAACGGGCGCTCGAGACGGTGGCAATGGCGACACAGCCCGGGGCCAGGGCGACCCATAGGATCGCTTCATCTTTCCTTTGGATTTGCGGGCCTGTGATCGATTCTCTGGACCTCGTGATCGACACCGTGGTGGCCCGCGAGGTGCTCGATTCCCGCGGCACGCCGACGATCGAAGCCGAGGTGCTGCTCGAGGGAGGGGCCAGCGGCCGCGCCATCGTGCCCAGCGGCGCCAGCACCGGAGCCCACGAGGCCCATGAACTGCGCGACGGCGGCAGCCGCTACTTCGGCAAGGGTGTGGCCCAGGCCGTGGCCAACGTCGAAGAACGCATCGCCCCGGCCCTGTGTGGCCTCAGCGCCCTCGATCAGGGTGCCGTCGACGCTGCCATGGCCGAGCTCGACGGCTCCGACAACAAGAGCGCCCTGGGGGCCAACGCGATCCTGGCGGTGAGCCTGGCCACGGCGCGCGCCGCCGCCAATGGCGTCGGCCTGACGCTCTACCGCTACCTGGGCGGCCCGATGGCCACCCTGCTGCCGGTGCCGCTGATGAATGTCATCAACGGGGGCGCCCACGCCGCCAACAGCCTCGATTTCCAGGAGTTCATGGTGGTGCCCCATGGCGCCAGCAGCTTCAAGGAAGCCCTGCGCATGGGGGCCGAGGTGTTCCACACCCTCAAGGGCCTGCTGAGCGCGCGGGGCATGAGCACCGCCGTGGGCGATGAGGGTGGTTTCGCCCCCGACCTGGGCAATGACGCCGCCGGCGACATCCTGGTGCAGGCGATCGAGAAGGCCGGCTACCGACCCGGCGATCAGATCTCGCTGGCCCTCGATGTGGCCAGCACCGAGTTCTACAAGGATGGCCGCTATGCCTTCGGCGGCGGCAGCTACAGCAGCGCCGAGATGGTGGAGGAGCTCGCCAAGCTGGTGAGCCGTTACCCGATCGTCTCGATCGAAGACGGCCTTGCCGAAGACGACTGGGACGGCTGGAAGCTGCTGAGCGACCGCCTGGGCGCCACGGTTCAGCTGGTGGGCGATGACCTGTTCGTCACCAACAGCAGCCGCCTGCAGCGGGGCATCGATCTGGGCGTGGCCAACTCGATCCTGATCAAGGTGAACCAGATCGGCTCACTCACCGAAACCCTGCAGGCGATCGACCTTGCCGGCCGCTCGGGCTACACCAGCGTGATCAGCCACCGCAGCGGCGAAACCGAAGACACCACCATCGCCGACCTGGCGGTAGCCACCCGCGCCGGCCAGATCAAGACCGGCTCCCTCAGCCGCAGCGAGCGCGTCGCCAAGTACAACCAGCTGCTGCGCATTGAAGACGAACTGGGCAGCCAGGCGGTCTACGCCGGTGCTGAAGACCGGGGGCCGCGGGGCAAGGCGGCCTGAGCCTCAGGCCCGGCTGCGCACCAGGCGTGCCAGACCGATCACCGAGGTGAAGCACCACACCCCCTCGAGCAGGATGAAGCCGTATTCGCGGTTGACCGTGGCCACCACCATCATCAGCAGCGAACCGACCACATTGGCCAGCTGATAGGGGTAGCTCTGGGTCGGCAACCGGCCCAGCTGCATCAGGGCATAGACCGCCAGCTGCATCACGGCGCCGATCAACGACACCTGCTGCAGCGGGTCGAGGCCAGCCACGGGCGCGCTCATGGCAGACCCTGGATTTTTTCGAGGCGCGAATCGCGGCGCAAGCGGGTCTGCAGCTTCAGCCAGCTGAAGGCCACTGGCACGCTCAGCACCACCGGCACGGCCGTGAGCGCGGGCCTGGCGCTGGCCGCCAGCAGAGCTGCCGCCACGGCCAGGGCTCCGAGCAGCACCGACTGGCCTGCCACCTGTTGGCTCAGGGCCAGGCGCCGCAGCAGGCGGTCGGTTTCGCCGGCACGGATCTGCACCTGCAGGTCACCCTGCTCGATGCGGGCGAGGCTTTCCTCAAGCCGCCGCGGGATGCCAAGCGCGCGGGTGCCCAGGTCGGCTGCCTGGCGCTGCAGCTCGTTCAACAGATCACCACCGCCGCTTTGGCTCATCAGGGGAAGCAGGTAGGGCTTGGCGATCGCCACCAAACTAAAGCCGGGATCAAGACTGCGGCCGACGCCCTCAAAGGTGGAGAGGGCGCGCATCACGAAGATCAGCTCTGCCGGCAGGCGAAAGGGCTGGCCATAGACCAGGTCGTAGAGGTCACCCGAGAGCTTGGCCAGCACATCGGTCGAAAACGGCGGTGTGAGGGCTTCGCTCAGCATCACCCGCACCAGGCGGCGCACCGGGCCGGGGTCAATGCCTTCGGCCAGCACACCCGCCTGCTGCAACTCGCTCACCAGGGCACCGGCATCGCGGCTGGCGGCCGCGGTCACCATGCGGCCGAGGCGCGAGCGCAGGCGGCCCGAGAGCTGACCCATCATCCCGAAGTCGTAATAGATGAGGGCCCCATCGCTGGCCACGGCCAGGTTGCCGGGGTGCGGGTCGGCGTGGAAAAAGCCGAAGCGCACCAGCTGCTGCAGATAACTGGCCGCGCCTTTTTCAGCCACCGCCGCCGGGTCGATGCCCGCCTCCAGCAGGGCCTGGCGGTCGCTGATCTTGATGCCGCTCAGATAATCCAGGCACAGCACCCTGCGGCTGCTGAGCTCCCACACCACGGCGGGGATGCGAATGCCGGGATCGTCGAGAAACTGCTGCCGGAAGCGGGCGGCATGCTCCGCTTCCAGGCGGAAATCGAGCTCCCGCAGCAGCACGCGGCGGCACTCCTGGGCGATGCCGAGCCAGTCGCGGCCGCGGCCCCAGCGGGGGTGGCGCTGCACCGCTGCAGCCACCTGCTGCAGCACCTCGAGGTCATGGCGAAACAGGGCTTCGAGGCCTGGGCGCTGCACCTTGAGCACCACCTGGCGGCCGCTGCGCAGGCTGGCGCGGTGCACCTGGGCCAGGCTGGCCGAGCCCAGCGGCGCTTCCTCAAGGTCGATGACCTCGGCACAGCGCTCGCCCAGCTCCTGCTCGAGCAGGTCTTGCACCACGGCAAACGACACCGGCGGCACCTGATCCTGCAGATGGGCCAGCTCATCGACCACCTCGGCTGGAAACACATCCGGCCGGGCCGAGAGCATCTGCCCAAGCTTGATGAACGCCGATCCCAGGGCCAGGAATTCGGCCGTGAGCCACCGGGCCAGACGGCGCTGCCTGAGCGCCAGGCGCTCAGGCGTGAAGCCCCCCCGAGCCGCATAGGTCCACCGCTGGCCGTTCCACCACAGCCGCAGCAGCAACAGCAGCGCCACCACCCAGATGCGCAGGGCCCGCCGCCACTGCCCCCAGCGCCGGTGCATGACCCTAGGCATCGAGCCTGTGGCTGAGGGCCGCCACCCTGGCCCGCAGGCTGTCGATCAAGGCCTGGGGATCGCTGCGGTCGGTGCTGCTGACCACGCCCACCGGCGCCTCTGACGCGTTGGCAGGGTTGGCGCCGCCCTGCTGGGCCAGGCGTTCGGCCTCGAGCTCCACCTCCTGCCAAAACAGGGTCCATTCACGGCTGACCCGTTCGGGAGCCCCTTCGGCGGCGGCCAGCAGGGAGGCGGCGGCATCAACCACGCCACTGCCCAGGCGGGCTTGCAGCCGGTTGAGCAGCGCCTGCAGCTGCAAGGGCACAGAGGTTTCCTGGCTCATGGCAAGCGGGGGGTGGGCGGTGGCGGAAGGCTGGGGGCCGGCGGCGCGGCAGCTGGCGCAGGGGCCTCAGCTGCGGGTGCCTTGGCAGGGGGCAGACCGGGCTCCTCGAGCGGCTGGTCAGCGGCAGCCCCGGCCTGCTCCGTCTGCTTGAGCGCCTCCGGCTTGGCTGGTGGCAGGTCGAGCAGGTCCAGGCGGCCACGCAGCTCCTGACCCTCACTGCCAAAACGCAATCGCAGGCTCTCGAGGCTGGTGCCTGGAGCTTCGCGCACATCAAACGACTGGCCCCACTGCACAAAGCCCGGCAGGCGCAGCTCGAGCAGGCGCTGGGTGAGGCCATAGCCGAGGCCACAGCACAGCCCCACAAGCAGCGGACGTCGCCAGAGGCTCACAACACGTGGCCGGGGGTGAGAACTGGCCGTAGCCATGCCGCGATGGAACCCATCCAGTGCCAGTAACCTAGGGCTTCAGGCCGCTGTGCATGGGCCTTGCAACAACGGAGGCACGCCTATGGCCGGCCCAGGCAGCCTTTCCTAGGCTCGGTGCACGCAAAGCAGCAACCCGATTCCATGGCCACGCAGCAGCCAGGGCACCTGCATCACCTGCCAAACAGAGAGCAGAATATTTTTTACATCCTGGTTCTGATTGCTTCGCCGCTGATCAATCTGTTTATCAATTCCATCGTCTATGCCGAGTTCAGCCTAGCCGCCAGCAAGGGACTCCATAGTTTTACACTTCCGCATCAAGCTCTTGGGATTTCAAGCTTTCTGCTCGGCAGCATCCTGGTTCTGTTTGGCATCAACCTGGCCCAGACGCTGATGCTCCGTCACCACAAAGCCCGCCATAGTTTCCTGATCTTCGGCATCCTTTCATCGGCCTATCTGATGATCAACCTGCTGACCGTGTGCTATGGGATCCTCGCCGTCAAGGTTCAGTCTCTGCTGCTGCTGCTGATTTCGGGCTGCATTTACGTGTCGGTCAACATCATCTTCGTGTTTTGGTATTGGTACGTCGACTACCCGACCCAGATCAAACACCTGCACAATCCTGAGATCGAAACGGAAATCACATTCGCCGAACGAGAGGTTGGCGATGGCCAACCCAAGTGGCTGCCCGACTTCGTCGATTACGTGTACCTCACCGTGATCACCAGCAACACCCTCAGCCCCCCTGATAACCATTCCCCAAGTGGTCAGCGCGCCAAGGCCATCACGATGATGCATTCGCTCTCAATGCTGGTGATCCTGGTGTTCTTCGTGTCGCGGGCGATCGACACGCTGAGCTGATCGCGGCTACGTCGTGTAATCGGCGTTGATGCGCACATACTGTTCGGATAGGTCGCAGCCCCAAGCCAAGCCTGAGCCGCGGCCGTTGCCCACCAGCAGGCGAAAGGCCACGATGTCGTCCTGCAGGTAGGGGGCGGCTGCGCGTTCGCGCAGGTACTGCGTCGCCGCTGGGCGATCAAACGCCAGCGGCTGGCCGGCAGCCATCAGCTGGTGAGGGCCCAGCCACAGCGCCACAGCACCCGGGGTGATCGGCACCCCGGCGCGGCCGGCGGCAGCCACGATGCGGCCCCAGTTGGGGTCGCGGCCGTGCACTGCGCACTTTACCAGCGACGAACCGCACACGGTGCGGGCGATGACCCGGGCGTCGGCATCGCTGGCGGCCCCCTCCACCTGCACCTCAATCAGGCAGGTGGCGCCCTCGCCATCGCGGGCGATGGCCCGGGCCAGGTGCTGCGACACCGCCGTGAGGCAGGCCTCCAATGCCTCCAGGTGCTCGTGGCCTAAGGGCTCACCGGCTGCAAACGCCAGGAACGTGTCGTTGGTGCTGGTGTCGCCGTCGACCGTGATCGCATTGAACGAACGGTCCACCGCGCGGCTGACCATGGCCTGCCAGAGGTCGGCCGCCACTCCGGCGTCACAGCTCAGATAGCCGAGCATGGTGGCCTGGGGCGGCCCCATGGCCGGGTGGATCATCCCCGAGCCCTTGGCCATGCCGCCGATGCGCACCCGCCGGCCGCCCAGATCGGCCTCGAGCGCGATCTGCTTGTCGACCAGATCGGTGGTGAGAATCGCCCGTGCCGCCGCATCGCCCGCCGCCTGATCTGCCGCCAGGGCCGCCGTCAGGGGTTCAAACCCGGCCAGCAGGGTGGGCATGGGGATCGGCACGCCGATCACCCCGGTCGAGCAGATCAGTACGTCGTCGGGCTCCAGGCCCAGCCGCGCCGCCAGCGCGGCAGTGGCCGTGAGGCTGTCGGCCAGACCGCGCTCGCCGGTGCAGGCGTTGGCCTGGCCCGAGTTGGTGAGCACCGCCCGGGCCCGGCCGCCTCGCGCGCGCAGCCGCTCGGCGCACAGATCGACGCAGGCGGCCCGCACCAGCGAGGTGGTGAAGGTGCCGGCGCACACGGCGCCCTCGGGCGCCAGCAGCAGCGACAGGTCGGGGTTGCCCGAGACCTTGAGCCCGGCGGTGATGCCAGCGGCCCTGAAGCCAGCGGGCGAGGTGATGCCGCCGGGAATCAGCGTCCAGGGGGAGGGGAGCGCGCTGGGCATCAGGGCTTGAACAGCGGTGCAGACAAGGGCGAAGACTGCGGCGGAGAAGACTGCGGAGACGTCAGCGGCGAAGTAGCCGGGCGGCCCGCCGGTTCGAGGAAGCCCTGCAGGCCGCGCAGCAAGGCATTGCTGCGGGCCATCAGCTGGGCGAATTCCTGCAACGACGCCTTCAGCTCAGGGTTGAGCTCGGTGAGGGTGCGCTCCACCGCATTGCTGGTGCGACTGGCGGCGCGGCCGGTCTCATCAAAGGTGCGCAGGGTGCTGCGCAGTTCGGCAGTGGTGGGCGGAATCTCACGCTGGATCGTGCCGGCCAGGGCATTGCTGCTGGCCATCACCCCCTGCACACCCTTGAGGGCTGCCGGCAGTTCCTTGTCGGCGATCCGCTGGGTGGAACGCAGCAGGCCATTGAGCTCCTTGCGGGTGATTTCAGCACCACTGATCAGCTCCTCAAGGCCTGATGCACGGGTGTAGGCCACCTGAAACTCCTGCGGCACCCGGGCTGGGTTGATCGGGGCCGCGATCAGATCCACGGCGCTCTGCGACAGCAGGCTGTCAGGGCTGATGCGGGCGGTGCTGCGCGGGCTGATCCAGGCGCGGTAGCGGTCGGGAATGCGCAGCAGCAGGGTGACCCGGCCATCGGGGAGCAGGTTGATGCGCTCCAGCACGCCCACCCGCAACCCCGAGAGCCGCACCGGGGTGCCCACACTCAGGCCCATGCTCGTGGGGGCCACCACACGCACATGAAACTGGCGCTCGAACCAGCCCTGCTGGGCCACAAACAACGCCAACACCGCCAGGAACAGCCCGCCGCCGCTCAGGCCAAACAGCAGCGATGAGCGGCGGTACGCCGTGAGCTGCGGCTGGGGAACGTGAAACTCGGAATCGATCACCGCTCAGGCGTCTGCCTCCAACTGAATTGTGTGCCAGCCCACCTCAGGCGGCAACGGCTCCTGCCCTTGAGGCCAGAGCAGCAGCCAGCGCGAGCACCCGAGCGCACGCTCCAGCAAGGCCACGATGTGCTCGGGCCCCAGCAGAGGCCGCGCAAACCAACCGGGTTCGATCAACAACCACTCAGGCTCCATCAGCACTGCCCGCAACAAGACCGCACAGGCCAGCACGGCCGGCGGCAGATCTCCAGGGCGGCTGGCCAACAGGTGGCGCAGATCCCGTTCTGACCACCCGAACAAGTCACGGTAGCGACCGGCGCGACGAACCACTTCAGCCCACCCGATCGAACGCCGCCAGGCCAGCGGCACCCAGATGTTCTCCAGGATCGAGACGTTCTCCAAGAACGGCGCCGAGGCATCGAGATAGGCGGTGCGAAACGGCTGGGCATTCCAAGCCGCACAGAGATGGTCGAGCTGGCGTTCAAACGCCATCCCATGGCCCGGCAGGGGCAACACCAGGCGAGCCCTTTCGGCCACCTGGGCCGGCGTCCATCCCCCAGCGAAACGGGGCATTCGCCGAGCAACAGGAGTCATGCCGGCAGCGGCCCCATCGGGTTGGCGGCGGCAAGCAGGATCTGATAGGCCAGCTCCAGCAGAAGCATCACCACGATCGTCTGAAACACCCCGTTGGACGCGGCCAGCGGGATGTCAGGGAAGCGGCGGGCCTTGCGAATCGCAAAGCGCAGCACAAAAACCACCGCCAATGCCGCAAACACGGCGGTGCGCGACATCCCCAACAGGATCTGCAGCGGATCCAAGCTGCGGAAAATCTGCATCACCTGCCAGACATCAAAGGTCTGGTTGCTCACCAGGGCGCCAACCAACAGTGCCGTAAACACGAAATAAAGGTAGAGAACCGCACCCGACAGCGCGGGGGCCACCACCCTGGGCAACACCAAATAGAGACGGGTGTCGACACCCAAGCGTGCAAGGGTGCTGCGCTCACCGGTGACCTGAACCATGGCCAGCTCGGTGCTGATCGCCGAGACCGAGCGGGCGGCGATCACCAGCAGCGTGAACACCACGCCCAGCACCTTGGCCATCAGGGTGGCCAACAGCTCCAGCACAGTCGACACCCCAACCGGCAGCGAGGCCTGCAGCGTGAGCACGAAGCCAGCACCGGCCAGGGCGGCCAGCAGCATGACGATGCCGGCCGACTGCACCCCGGTGTAATAGAGCTGGCGAAACAATACCAGCGCCACGGGGCCGCCCATGGGGATCGACGTGCCTGCTGAGACCAACGCTAGCCAGGGCTGCCAGCGGCGCATCGGCCTCACCGGCGGCATCGCCAGCGGCAAAAGCAGTGTCGCCAGGCTGTTGGCCGAGCGGCATGGGGTGCCGGTGCTGGATGCCGATGGCTACGCGCGCGAGGCGTTGGCCCCAGGGTCGGCGGCGGCCCGAGCCGTGGCGGCCCACTTCGGCGGCGGCGTCTTGGCCCGGGGCTCCGATCCCGATGTGGCCCTGATCGATCGTGCCGCTCTGGGCTCGGTTGTGTTTGCCGACCCCGCTGCACGGCACTGGCTCGAGCAGCTGGTGCACCCGCTGGTGCGCGAGCGCTTTGATGCCGAGCTGGCCAGGCTCGCCGGCGCACCAGTGGTGGTGCTGATGATCCCGTTGCTATTGGAAGCGGGGCTGGAGGGGCTGTGCAGCGAAATCTGGCTGGTCGACTGCGATGAGACCCAACAGCTGGAGCGGTTGATGGCCCGCAACGGGCTTGCTGAGGCCGAGGCACGCGCCCGCATCGGCGCCCAGTGGCCGCTGGCAGGCAAACGAACCCTGGCCACTGTGGTGATTGACAACCGGGGAACACCGTTCGCGCTGGAGGACCGGGTGGCGCGGGCATTGGCCTGAGCCGTCCCAGCCACCCCACGTTGAGCTCCAACGGGGTTGCGCCGAACCGAGCCCTTGAGCAGGCTGGGATTGCCCGAGACCACTCCAACGGTGACCCTGCGACCCGTGCTGCTGCTGCTGGGCCTGTGCAGCAGCCTGCTGTGCCTGCCAAGACCCGCCGCGGCCCAGCCAGCTCTGGCGAGCTTCACAGTTCCCGTTTATGCGCTCACGGCCCGCGGCACCGGCGATCGGCTGGGCAGCCTGCGTTTCAGCCAGAGCGACAAGGGGCTGGTGGTGCAGGCCAACGTGAGGGGATTGGCCCCCGGCCCCAACAGCCTGCATATCCATCAGTACCGGTCCTGCGCTCCAGCCGTGGAGAAGGGTGCCTTGGTGCCTGGAGCGGCTGCCGGCCCCCACTGGGATCCCACCGGCGTCATGGGCCCTGGCCATGGCCACGGCAGTCATGGCAGTCATGGCAGTCATGGCAGTCATGGTGAGCATGGCGGCGGCGGCCCACTTCCCCTGGGAGACCTTCCCGACCTGATCGCCAACGCCGAGGGCGTCAGCACCATCGTGGTGGCCGCCCCGCGCTTGCACAGCCTCACCCAGATCCTGGGGCGCTCGGTGATCGTGCACCGCGGACCCAACGGTCCCAAATTCGCCTGCGGATTGCTGCCGCGCTGACGCCGCCGGCGATCAGCCCTTGAGCTTGGTGTTGAGGATCTGGTTGGCGAGCTTGGGGTCGGCCTTGCCGCCGGTCTGCTTCATCAGCTGGCCGACAAAGAAGCCCTGCAGCTTGGTTTTGCCGCCCCTGAAGGCCTCCACCTCCTCGGGGTGGGCGGCCAGCAGCGCCTCCACAATGGCGGTGATCGCCGCCGGGTCGCTGATCATGCCCAGCCCGCGCGCCTCCACAATCGCCTTGGCGGAGCCGCCCTGCTCGAGCAGCTCGGGCAGGATCTCCTTGGCGATCTTGCCGCTGATCACCCCGCCGTCGATCAGTTGCACCATCTCGGCCAGCTGCGCGGGGCGCAGGGGCAGGGTGGCGTAGCTGAGGCGGTTGGCATTGACGTGGGCGGCGATGTCACCGGTGATCCAGTTGGCGACCGCCTTGGCGTCGGCACCGGCAGCCACGGCGGCCTCGAAGTACTCAGCCATGGGGCGCTCATCGGTGAGCACGCGGGCGTCGTAGATCGACAGGCCCAGCTGCTCGGCGTAGCGGTGGCGCTTGGCGGCGGGAAGCTCGGGCAGCTCGGCCAGCCAGGCCTGGCGCTGGGCCGGGCTCACCTCGATCGGGCCCAGGTCGGGGTCGGGGAAGTAGCGGTAATCGCTGGCGCCCTCCTTGGAACGCATGCTCCTGGTGAGCTGCTTGCCCTCATCCCACAGGCGCGTCTCCTGCACCACCGGCTCACCGGCTTCGTAGGCCTTGATCTGGCGCTGGATCTCGTACTCACAGGCCCTCTGAATGGCCGAGAACGAGTTCATGTTCTTGATCTCGACCTTGGTACCGAAGGGGGCATCGGGGCCGCGGCGCACCGAGATGTTGACGTCGCAGCGCAGGGAGCCCTCCTGCATGTTGCCGTCGCTGACGCCCAGGTAGCGCATGATGCGACGGATCTCACTGGCGTATTCGGCGGCTTCCCGGCCCGTGCGCAGGTCGGGCTTGCTGACGATCTCGGCCAGGGCCACGCCGGCGCGGTTGTAATCGACCAGCGAATGGGTGGAGCCCGCCAGGCGGTCGCTACCAGCATGCACCAGCTTGCCGGCATCCTCCTCCATGTGCAGACGCTCGATGCCGATGCGCTTGAGATAGGTCTCCTTGCCCTTTTCGGCCACCTCGACCTCGATCCAGCCGTCCTCGGCGATCGGCTCGTCGTACTGGGAGATCTGGTAATTCTTGGGCAGGTCGGGATAGAAGTACTGCTTGCGGTCGAACTTGCTGTGCTCGGCCACCTTGAGGTTGAGGGCCAGGGACGCCTTGACGGCGTACACGAGCACGGTCTGGTTGAGCACCGGCAGGGTCCCGGGCAGGCCACACACCACCGGGTCAATGTGGCTGTTGGGGTCGTCGCCGAAGGCGGTCGAGGCGCAGGTGAAGATCTTGCTGGCGGTGCCCAGCTGCACGTGGGTCTCCAGGCCGATCACCGCCTCCCAGTCCGTGGAAACGGCGGTGGCGGCAGGACTGGCAGACATTGGACACTTGAGTTTCGAAATTCGATCCTAGTGGGGCCCTAGCAGGGCAAACGCAACATCCCACTTAGGCTTGGGCGTCTCGCAAACCCTGCAACATGAGCTTGTTCGACCTGTCTCCGATTGCGCTCTGGGCGGCAGCGGCGGCAGAGAGCGGCGCTGAGCTGATCAAACCCGAGCAGGCCAAGCAGGTGACCAACCTGATGGAGAAGCTGTCGCTTCCGGCTCTGCTCAGCCTGATCGCCGTGGTGTTCATCGGCACGCTGGTGATGAGCAAATTCGCCCGGAGGCTGCAGGTGCCCGCCGTGCTTGGCGTGCTGCTGCTGGGGGCGGCCATTAATCTAGAGGAACAATTTTTTGGCCCCGTTAGCGTTGAAAGACTGCATATTGTCAGCCTGACGATGCTGCTGTTCTATGCGGGGCTCACCACAAGACTGAAGAACATCCGTCAGTTTCTGGGCTACGGACTGTTGCTGGCTGTCGGCGGCGTGGCGGTGTCGTCACTGGTCTTCGGCCTCATCATCTTTGGGGTTTATGCCTTGTTTTCGACAACCCTCAACGATGTATCGATGCTGCCCATCGGCATCTGCCTGTTGATTGCAGCCAGCCTGGGTTCGACCGATGCAGGTGCCACCTTGAGCGTGCTGAGCTCAGTGCAACGCTTTGTGCCTAAACGGGTCCGCAGCCTGCTGGAATTTGAATCGTCGGTCAATGATCCAGCCGCCATTCTGTTTTTGATGCTGGTGATCGGCATCTTTTATGGCAATGGCCACACCGTTGCAATCAGTGGCGATGGCATGGTGGAGGGCGTCGCCGGAGAATTTCAAGCATTTCTGAAAAGCATCGGCAGCGGCATCATGGTGGGCCTGATCCTCACCTATATCGGCCAGCATGTGGTGCGTCACTTTGTGATCAGCCGCGACCAGATCCTGATCGTCGGCATCTCCATTGCCATGGCCTCTTATGGGCTGGCCACCCTGTTAAGGGGTTCTGGATTCATCTCGGCCTATGTCACCGGCGTGTTCCTTGCCAGCAACATCTATGACAACCCGTTGATCACGGAAGAGCTCCTGGAAAACAGCCTGGAACCATTCAACACCTTCACGGAGATGCTGGTGTTTCTGCTGTTCGGCGTGATCATTGACCCCTTCAACATCCGCCATGTCATGCCCGAGGGTATTGTCTGTGCCCTGGGCTTGATGTTCATTGCCCGTCCGGTGAGTGTGTTTCTGTTCAAGCCCTTCGCCCCCTTCAACAACAGGGAAAACGTCTTGATCTGCTGGTGCGGGCTGCGCGGCGCCGTCCCCCTGGCGCTGACCTACACCGTGATTCACACGATCGATAAGATCCCCGGGCTGACCGCGACCCAGATCGAGATATACAACCAACAGGTGGAGGGGCTGATCTTTTTAACCGTACTGCTGAATCTGGCGCTGCAGGGCCTCAGCCTGCCCTGGCTGAGCCGGCAACTGGGTCTGAGTGGACCGACAGACGACGCTGTCGAGGCGACTTGAAACGCTGGCGCATCCCCGTCCTGACGCTGCTGGGGCTGGCACTGGCCCTGATCGCATGGCTGCCGCTGCGGGCCAACGTCCCGGCAACGGCAGCTCCACTGCGAGTCCAGCTGCGCTGGCTGCCGCAGACCCAGTTCGCCGGCTTCTTTGTCGCCAGAGAATTCGGCCTGTTTGACAAGGCCGGCATCGCGGTTGAGCTCCAGCCGGGTGGGCCAGGGGTTGACCCCCTGGGTCGGTTGCAGCGGGGCCAAACCGATGTGGCGGTGGGCTGGAGCTCTGATGCTCTCAACCTGCGGCGCCAGGGTGCCGACCTGATCAATGTGGCCCAGCTGTTTCAACGGCCGGGCACGATGCTGGTCTGCCGCGACGATGCCGGCATCCGGCAACCAACCGACCTGCGCGGCAAACGCATCGGCAGCTGGTTCCTGGGGGACCAGTTCGATGTGGGCTACTGGCTCAGCCGCCATGGCCTCGGGCTGTCTGCCGTCAAGCTGGTGCCCCAGCGGGCCAATGCCGCCGACCTGCTCGATGGCCGTGTCGAATGCGTCACGGCCATGAGCTACAACGAATTTCAGACGATTCTGGGCTCGGGCGCCCTGAAATCCGACCTGTTCAGCGTCCGCTTCGGAGCCGACAACGACGGATTTCTCGAAGACGGTCTCTATGTGCGGTCCGCCGACCTGCACGATCCACGCCGCAAAGCCCAACTTGCGGCATTGCTGCAGGCCCTGGCGGAGGGCTGGCGCTATGCCGAGCGCTATCCCGATGAAGCGGTGGCCATCACGGCGCGGGCGATGTCCAACCCCGACCTGCTCCAGCAGCGCATCCAACTCAACGAGGTCTTGCAGTTGATGGACATCGACCAGGGGTTTGGTCTGCTGAACCAGGGGGCCTTTGACCGCAGTGTGACCATCGTCGGCCAGGGCAGCGGCGATCCCGCCGGTATCTCGGCAGCAGCCCAGGGGGCCTGGAGCCTAGGGATCTGGCGCAGCGCCCAGCTCGACGGGCCCCAACGGGGACCACTCGGACCGGCAGGTCTATACGACCTGAACCAGCTGGTCAGCTCACGCTGGTTTTATAGCCTCGATCTTATTGGAACGGGAGCCTTTGCCCTGTCGGGGTTTCTGCGGGCGCTGCAGCGCCGCTATGACCTCTGGGGTTGTTTCATGCTGAGCCTGCTGCCGGCTGTTGGTGGTGGCACCCTCCGCGACCTGTTGATCGGCGGCATGCGCTCGCCACCCTTCATCTTTCAGGACGGGGCGTACCTGGCGGTGGTGATCGCTGTGATCGCCATCGGCAGCCTCACTGCGCCGGCCCTGAGCGAGGGATCCACCAACAGGCCCTGGTTCAACCGGCTGCTCACCCTCTGCGACACGGTCGGCCTGGCAACGTTCACGATCATCGGCGCCAAGGTGGCGCTGATGGCCCATCTGGGCTGGTGGTGGATGCCCATTTGCGCCGCGCTGACCTGTGCCGGCGGGGGCATGCTGCTCGATGTGATCACCGGGCGCGAACCCCGCACCTTTCAGGGCGAGCCCTACGAAGAGTTGGCGGTTCTGGGCAGCCTGGTGCTGATCGCCGGCTTGCTGATCGCCGATCGTTTCGAGACGCTGTCCTGGCCCGTGGCCGCCGCCCTGACCGTGGCCTGGTTGAGCGTCTTTGTCGGTCGTCTTGTGGTGACCCGGTTTCAATTGCGTTCGTGGCGGCCCGGATTGCGCGATTCTGGGCCCAGCACATCGGGCCGAATTGAGGCCGGTCCATGACCATTGTTGAGCTGCTGTCCCCCATCCACGATTTCGTCTGGGGGCTTTTGGTCGATTGGATCCTCTATGTGGGGATCTTCATGAGCCTGGGCCTGAACCTGGTGACGGTGCGCCAGATTCCCTTTGCCATCGTCCAGGCGCTGCGCTCGCTGAAACACCCCGCCGACGGGGAAGGCATTTCGGCATTTGCCGCCTTGATGACCAGCACGGGCGGCAACATCGGCACCGGCAGTCTGACTGGCATGGCCTTGATGTTGAGCATCGGCGGCCCCGGCTCGCTGCTGTGGATGTGGCTGGCAACGTTGCTCAATCTCGCCACCAAGTACGGCGAAGCCCTGCTGGCGGTGAAATACAGCACCCACAACGACAGGGGCCAGCTGGTCGCCGGGCCGATGTATTACATCCACGCGGGTCTGGGGCCCTCCTGGCGCTGGATGGCCCAGTTGTTTGCCCTGATGGGAGCCATCGGCACCTTTGGCCTGGGCAACGGTGTCCAGTCGGTCGAACTGGCCAATAGCCTCGAGCTAATGGTGGGTCTGCCGACGCTGGTCAGCGGTTTGCTGGTCGGAGGCTGCTGCCTGTGGATTCTGCAGGGTGGGATCCGGCGCATCAGCAGCTTCAGCATGGTTGTCGTGCCGCTGATGGTGGTGTTCTATCTGGCCATCACCGGCTTCCTGCTGATTGAGCAGCTCGACTTGATCCCTAAGGTGCTCAACACGGTCGTCACCGATGCCTTCAATCCGCGATCGGTCGCCAGCGGTTCGCTGTTCGTCGTCGTGGGTGCCGGCGTGCGCCGAGCGGTCTTCGCCCAGGAGATCGGCATGGGCACCACCCCGATCGTCAACGGCGTCACCAGGCCCCAGGATCCGGTCCTGCAGGGCATGGTGGCCACCCTCAGCAGCCTGTTGACCGCCCTGGTCGGCACGATGACGGCCCTGCTGGTGCTGTGCAGCGAGAGCTATCTGGCCAATCAGAATGGGACAACGATGCTGAACCGGGCCTTCGAATGGTCGCTGCATGGAGCCTCGGGCGTGACCAACATCAGCACTGTGCTGTTTACGTTCACGACCATCATCGTGTTCGGCTACTACGGCGAGCGTTGCGCCGAATATCTCTTCGGTTCGCGCAGCAATGTCTCGTTTCGCCTAATCTGGTGTGCCGTTCTTGCGCTCTCTTCGATCACTGGAGAGCGCGCCATCTGGCAGATCACCGAAATTCTCAATGCCTTGATGGCCCTACCCAACATCCTGGCATTGGTGATGCTCTCGGGCTGCATCTTCTTCCTCTCCAAAAACTACCGCTTTTCGCAACGCTGAGCCATGGAGCTGCTGGTGCTGGGCGGCGGGCTGATGGGCCTCGCCCTGGCCCATCAACTCGCTCGCCGTGGCCGCAGCGTGCGGGTGATCAGCCGCAACCGCAAGGAGGCGGCGGGGTTTGTGGCGGCGGGCATGCTTGCGCCCCATGCCGAGGGCCTGGGCGGTGCGTTGCTGCAGCTGGGGCAGGCCAGCCTCGATCGCATCCCGGCCTGGGTGGCCCAGATCGAAGCCGACAGCGGCCTGCCGTGCGGTTACCGACCCTGCGGCATCGTGGTGCCGTTTCACAGCGCTACCGCCCGCGACGCTTACCCCACCGCCGCCTGGGGGGTGCCGCTGGATCGCGCTGATCTCGAGCGCGAGGTGCCCGGCATCGGCCCGGCCTGGCAAGCGGGGTGGCTGTTTGCGCAAGACGGCCAGATCGACAACCGCCGCCGCCTGATGCGGGCGCTCGAGCGCGCCTGCAGCGAGCTGGGGGTGGCCTTTGAAGAAGGCTGCAGCGTCGAGGCGCTGATCCGCGGCCCCGAGGGACAGCTCACCGCGGTGGAGCTGCTCGATGCGGCCGGCGAGCACCGCCGTCTCGACTGCCGCGAGGCGGTGCTGGCCACCGGCAGCTGGAGCGCCCAGCTGCTGCCCCAGCTGCCGGTGGTTCCGGTGAAGGGGCAGATGCTGTCGCTGCAGGGGCCGCAGAACGCCCTGCAGCGGGTGGTGTTCGGCCCGGGCACCTACCTGGTGCCCCGCGACGATGGCCTGATCGTGGTGGGGGCCACCAGCGAGCCTGAAGCCGGCTTTGGCGAAGGGCTGACGCCCGCAGGCCAGCGCCTGCTGCAGAACGGCCTGGCGGCCCTGCTGCCGGCGGCTGCCCAGTGGCCGCCGATGGAGCGCTGGTGGGGCTACCGGCCCGGCACCCCCGATGGGGGGCCGCTGCTGGGGGCCGGGCCGATCCCCGGGCTATGGCTGGCCACCGGGCACTACCGCAATGGCGTGCTGCTGGCGGCGATCACCGCCGAGCTGCTCACGGCCGCCATCGACGCAGCGCTGGGGCAGGGGCAGCTGAGCCCTGAGCTCAGCAGACTGCTGAACGCCTTCACCTGGCGGCGCTTCCACGCCACCAGGGGTACGACGGCCGCAGCAGTCAGCGCCGGAACACTTCGACCTCGCCAATGCCCTTGATGCTGTGAACCCCGGCGGAGACCAGGGGGATCTCTACCGCGACCAGCTGGGCCGTGGCCGCATCGACCAACATCGGCGTGTCGACCACACGGGTGAGCGATTCAAGCCGGGCGGCCAGATTCACCGTGTCGCCGATCACGGTGAAATCGAGCCGCTGGGGGCTGCCGATCTGACCCACGGCCGCCTCACCGGTCGCCAACCCGACCCCATTGGCAAACGGTTCAAACCCCTCCCTGGCCCACTGGGCATTGAGCGCGGCCAGACGCTCAGCCATGGCGATCGCAGCCTGCACGGCAGCCAGGGCTTCGGCCTGCTGGCCGCGGCTCAGGGGGGACCCGAACACGGCCATGACGCAGTCGCCGATGAACTTGTCGATCGTGCCGCCATGGGCCGTGATCACCTCCACCATGGCGCCCAGATAGGTGTTGAGCTGGCTGAGATGCAGGGGAATCTGCCCCTCGCGAGTGCGGCGCTGGGTGAGTTGGGTGAAGCCCTTGATGTCGGAGAACAGCACGGTCACCGTCATCGCCTTACCCCGCAACATGCCCTCGGCGGAGCGCGGATCGGCCAGGATCTCGCGCACCACGGTGGGGGCCACGTAGCGCTCAAACGTGCGGCGCAGCCGACGGCGCTCAGCCAATTCCGCCAGGTAGGCATCACCGCCAAACAGCAACGCCAGAGCAACGACGCCCACGGCCGCCGCCAGCGCAGGCAGCACCACGACGGCGTGGGCCAAGGCCTGGGTCGTGGCAATCGCGATCACGATCAAGGCGAGCGCAGCGGCGATCAGCCGGGCCACCAGGTCGCTGCGCAGGCGCGCCACCAGCAGCACCAGCACCAGCGGCAGCATCGTCAGAGCGCCACGGGTCCAGGGCGACTGCGGCCACAGCAGCAACCCCGTGCCATCGAGGGAGTTGGCGACCGCCGTGGCGGCCACCTCAAGCCCACTCAGGCGACCGAAGGGGGTCTCAAAACCACCTGTGCCATCGGCAGCAACAGGACCCACCAAGACCAATGATCCGGGCAGATCCAGCCGGCGACTCACCAGGCTCCAACGGGCTGGATCCAACACCTGCCAAGCCGACACGCGGCGAAACTGACCAGCGGGCCCGTAGACGTTCAACAGGCGCTCTGGATCGGGCTGACGGCTCCTGGCGCGGGCGAGCTGCAGCAGTCGAGAACCGAGCGAGGGCTGGGGCTCGGCGCCGCTGGCCGGCAACAGAACCCGGCCGTAATGCTCTGGATGGCGCGCCGGCTGATCGGCCGTCGCCGGCACGATGTTGCTCAAGCCGATCGGCAAGGGCCGGGCCAGCGCCGCGGCCAGGTGATCGGGCTGCACGAGGGTGAGTGCACTGCCGGTGAGTTGATCCTGGGGTTCCAGCATTTCCGCAGCCAGAACCACCCGCGAAGGCCAGCGCTTGAGCTGCTGGATCAGGGCCGCATCATCACGAGGGCCCTTGAGGCTGGGACCTTCAAAGACCACATTGATGGCCACCGCCGAGGCACCGGCACCCAGCAAGCGATTCACCACATCGCCATAGCGCGCCCGTGGCCAGGGGAGATCCTCCATGCCCTGGGCCCAGGCCGGCACCTGGCGCTGATCATCAAACCAAGCACCCTGCTGAAGGGTGGCGTCGTCTATTTCCACCAACAGCAACCGCTTGGGTGGCTGCAGCGGCCCACGCCAACGCAGCAACTGCTGTTCAACGGAGCGCTGGGCCAACCGCCACGGAGGCGGTTGCAGGCCACTCACGGCGGCCGAGATCACGGTGATCAGTGCCGCCAGACCCCACACACAGCGTTGCCGCACGACCATGGTTCAGCTGCTCAGAAGGCCAGGGTGGGGGTCTGTGGCGGCTCCTGCTGCTGCTGTGGCTGAGGCCTGGCTTGCGGTTGCGGTTGCTGTTGCAGTGGCGGTTGCAGTGGCGCTTTGGCCTTGGGTAGCGCGTTGAGGGCAGCCGCCTGTTGCAGGAGTGCTGGAGGAATCCTCAGACCGGGATAGGTGCGCAGCACGTACTCAATCAAGGCGGGCAGGTAGGGCAGGGCCCGCTGAAACCCAGCAAACAGGGGCCCAGACATGTAGCGCTCGTAATCGCTGCGCTTGAGCTCACTGAGCGCCGCCATCACCCCCTGGGGATCCAGTTGGGCCTGCTGACCGGCCTTGACCAGGATGGGCAGCATGGAGGCGATCGGAGCGCCATCGCGCAGGGCCTGCAGTTCAACCACACCCTCGAGAACGGCGATCTGGCTTTGGCCTGCGGCATCCACCTGCATCACGTAGTTGGTGCCGCGCACACTCAGTCGGGACGAACGGGTGCAACCGTTCTGGGGACCCGACACCAGAATCTGACCCTGCTCCAGCAGAAAACAACTGCTCCCCAGTTTCATGCTGGAAAAGCGGTTGATGCGGGCCACGGCACCGCTGCTGAAACCCAACTGGCCCCGGCTCTGCAGCGTCTTGATGGCCTCAGGCACCTTCGCCTGCTGTTTGACAACGGCTTGCTTGCCCTCGATGTAGAGCTGCTTGCCATCAAGGATCTGCTGCACCGTGACCGGCCCGGCCTTGCTGGCGGCACCCGAGGGTGATGGCTTCTGTGCCAGCGCAGCACTGGCCTGAGCACTCAGCAGCAAACCCGCCAGCAGCGGCAACCAACGGCTGTTGAAAAGCACGACGCGAGGAACAGTCGATCGCTTCAATTGTGAAGCCCGGCGGCCGCCCCGGCAGGCATCCGCTGGGGATGCCCTGTAACCGAACGATCAGGGTTGCACGACGAGGACGCGCTCAGCCCTCGACGCGCCAGACCTGATCAGCAGGCGTCCAGTCGCTGAGCTCGCTGGGCTGGAACCACAGGCCGATTTCAAAGGCAGCGGTGTCGGGGCCGTCGGAGCCGTGGATCACGTTGCGGCCGATGCTGACCGCCAGATCACCGCGGATGGTGCCAGGCTCGGCCTCGAGTGGCTTGGTTGCACCGATCAGCTTGCGGGCGCTGGCGATCACACCGTCGCCCTCCCAGACCATGGCCACCACCGGGCCGCTGGTGATGAACTCGACCAGCCCGGCAAAGAAGGGCCGCTCGCGGTGCACACCATAGTGGCTCTCGGCCAGCTCACGGCTGGGGGTGAGCTGCTTGAGACCCACCAGCTTGAAGCCCTTGCGCTCGAAGCGACCCAGGATCTCGCCCACCAGGCCCCGCTGCACCCCGTCGGGCTTGATGGCGATGAAGGTGCGTTCGGCGGCCATGGATTCGTGATTGTTGTAGGACTCATCGTCTGCGGAGGGGCTGCCGCTTGGCAAGGCTGGTGTTGCCGTGATCACCGGCCCAACTGAGATCAATCTGACTAGGGTAATGTGACCAGGGTCAAAGACGCGGCAGTGAGTCAGCAGCCCCCCCAGGTCTCCAAATCGCAGTTCAAGGCCCGCGCCCTGGCCCTGTTTCGCCAGATCGAGGCCACCGGTGAGCCCGTGGTGATCACCGATCACGGCCGGCCCGCCCTGGAGGTGCGGCCCTACCGCCCCTCTCCAACAGAGCAGCCGGATCCACTGCTGGCGCTGCGGGGCTCCGTGCTGCGCTACGACGACCCCTTGGCCCCGGTGGCCGAAGGCGACTGGGACGCTCTGGCGTGATCCTGCTCGACACCCATGTGCTGATCTGGTGGGTCAATGGCGACCTCGAGCAGCTATCGGCAGCTGCCATGGCCACGATCGATCAGGCCAGCAGGGGCCGGGAGCAAAAGCTGCTGGTGTCGGCGATCAGCTGCTGGGAGGTGGCGATGCTGGTGAGCCGCGGGCGGCTGGCCCTGGGCATGGACGTGACACGTTGGCTTGAACTGGTGGCCAGCATCCCTGCGGTGGCCCTGCTGCCGCTGGAGCCGGCCGTGGCCATCGCCGCCACCCGCCTGCCGGAGCCCTTTCACCCCGACCCGGCCGATCGCTTTCTGGTGGCCCAGGCCCGGGCTCTTGGCGTTCGGTTGGTGACGGCAGACGCCAGAATCAGGGATTACCCCCACGTGCAGACCCTGTGGTGATCACAAGGCTTTAGGCACTGGCCAGCCGCTCTGCCAGCTGCACCAACAGCCCTCGACTGAATCGGGTCGAGCGCTGCAGCAGAGCCTCAAAGGCTGCGGCCGGCAGGATCAACAGCTCGGCTCCGGTGTCGCCCGCGCGCACCGTGGCGCTGCGTGGTTGCGCAGTGATCACCCCCATCTCCCCAACCGACTGACCGGCGCCCAGCTCCACCGGCTGCCCTGCAGGACTGGTCAACTGCACCGTGCCGCTGACCACCAGGGCCAGGGCGTCGCTGCCGGCACCCTGCTGCATCAGAACCTCGGCCGGCCCAAGACACCGCAAGGCGCCCTGGCGCGCCACCCAGAGCACACCCTCGGGAGCCAGGTCGGCAAACAGCTCAGCAGCTGCAATCGCGGGGAATTCTTCCCGATCCGGATCCACCTCGCCGCGGCGCTGACTGGTCAGAAAGGGGGAATCAGCCAGGCCATCGCGCGGCGTCTGCAACAAACGAGCCGCCAGCTCGGGGTCCCGCTCACGGGCGAGCATCAGCACCCAACCCGCTGTGTCGGGATCGGGGTCCCGCCACAGGCCTTCGAGAACCTGCCCCAGCCCGGGCCGCTCAGTGCTCTGAGGGTCATGGGCTGCCGGCAGAGGCGGCAGCCCTGCCGCTGAGAGACGCTCCTGCAGCTCAGCCTGCAGGTCCGCGGCGCGCTGACGCAGCACCTGCAGCAGTGGCCGCAGCAAGGGATCCGCCACCGCCGCTTGGGCCAAGGGCTGCTGCAGGCTCGTTTCAAGCAGCCAGCGGTCCCGCAGACCGGCGAGCCGTTGCTGCTCCAGCTCTCCCGAGGGACCGAAGCTCTGCAGCAACTCCTGCCAAGAGTCGCCCGCGAGACCACTGGTCTCGGCGATCTGCTCGAGGCGAGCCGCCTGGGCCGGGGAGAGCCGAGCCGGATCGAGCACCGCCAGGTCGGCCTGTCGCAACAGCTCTTCAATGGCTTCGGCAGCTGCCTCGCGCCGCAGCTCATCGCGCTGGCGCTGCAGGCGATCGTGCTGCAGCAGCTCGGGCTGCTCAGCCGCCAGCAGACGAACAGCCGCATGATGATCGGCATCCTCCAGGCACAGGGCATCGCGCAGGTCCTGCAGCTCCAGCAGGGCCGCCGCCCTCTCGAGCCGGCCGCTGCGCAGCATCTCAGCCATGACCCCGCGATACACGCCGGCGGCCTGGTGCCGCCCCACCGCAGGCAACGCCTTCACCAGCGTGTAGACCTCGACAGGTGACAGGGCCTCGAGTGAGCGTCCATCGAGGGCTGCGTCCAGGCCAGGCACGTCGTGCAACTGGCGCCTGAGGCTCTCGCTGCTGCTCTCACGCCGGTAGGTGGCCTGATCGCGCGACCAGCTGCGAAACAGGGCGATCGCCGTCAAGGTCAGCACCAACGAACGCAGCAGCTGCCCCCCGTTCAGGCCCAGGGCGCCCTGCAGGGGATCCACAAACCAGAAGAAGGTGTTAATCGCCGCAAACGTCGCCAGCAGGCGCGTGTGCAACAGGGCCCGGTCCTGGGGTTCGCTCTGCCCTTGGCGCCGATACAGACGCTCCAGCCCCGTTTCCAGCGCGCCGAACAGCCACACCGACAACGCGGCAGCCAGTGTCAGGGCCAGCGGAATCCACAGCAGCCGCGGCAATGGCTGCCCCGGCTCCAAGGGTAGCCAGGCCCGCTGCGCCAGCCCCGCATCGAAGGCCCAGGCCCCTGAACGCAGGTAACCGATTGGATCGACCAGCAGATCGGAGCCATCGACGGTCTCCTCCATCAGCCAGAAGAAGGCCAGCACGAGCCCGGGGTAGCTGAACCAGGCCCAACGCAGCCCACGCTTGCCGCGGCTGGTCTGCCAGAAGGCACGCTCCGCATCAATGTCGATGCACGGGGCCTGGCAGGCCACACAGGCGCTCTGCTCGCGTCCGTCGGCGGCGATCGTGCGGCACATCGACTGGGTGATGCGCGAGCTGGCGCCCCAATGGGCGGTACTGCCCAGGGGGCCCCGCAGACCGGTCAGCACGGTCTGCACCGGCCCCATCGGGCAGATGTACTGGCACCAGGCCTTTCCGCCGTAGGCCCAGCCCACCATCACCGCGGCGATCAGGGTCAGCAGCAGCAGGGCCGCCAGGCCCAGGGGGCTGCTGTTCACACCCAGCAGCCGCAGGCAGAGGCCGGCGATCAGCAGGGACCACTGCAGTTCGACGTGGTGCCGTCCCAACCAGGAGTCGCTCTCGACCTTGACCACCTCGGGCCGACCACCCTTGCCGGGGCGAGTGCGCTGCCAGCCCAGGGCGCGGGCCAGCTGGGACACAAAAGCCAGCGGGCAGATGCGGCGCCAGAGCTCGTGGCTGACCACACCGATCAGCAACACGCCGCTGGGCACCACCGCGCCCCAGAACAGGCGATTGCCGGGTTGGCGGTGCAGCTCACAGGGCAGTGGTGCCCCGGCCGCGCACCGCGGCGTCCAGGCCTCGGGCAGGGTCAGGGCCGGCAGCAATAGCGACGCGATCAGCAACAACCAGCCGACCAGCAGCAACCAGCGCCAGCGACGCAGCACGCTTTCGGGCATGGTCGAGACGTCCAACGCCATGGGGAGCGGCCGCGGGCAGATCCCGTCTTACTAGGCAGTCCTCAGACGGTTGTCAGCGACGCTTCTAAATTCAAGACCTCCTTGCCAGTCCGGTCCGTTGCCCGCCCCAAGCTGGACCGCCGCCGACGGCGCCGCCCTCTACGGGCTCGACCGCTGGGGGGAGCCCTACTTCGGCGTAAGCGAACGCGGCCACGTGATGGTGCAGCCCCAGGGGGAGCGGGGCGGGACGCTCGACCTGGTGGAGCTGGTGCGCGAGCTGCAGGGGCGCGGGCTGGGCCTGCCGCTGCTGATCCGCTTCGAAGACATATTGGAAGACCGGCTCGAGCGGCTGCATGCCGCCTTTGAGCGCGCCATCGCCCAATACGGCTATGGCGGCCGCTACCAAGGCGTGTTTCCGGTGAAATGCAACCAGCAGCGCCCCGTGGTGGAGGGG
>Ga0194124_10001106_pt1 | contig 35967 bp, 29 predicted proteins | sample TA2KigCas0mmetaG_FD_148605 | JGI IMG/M metagenome (GOLD analysis project Ga0194124, IMG submission 148605) | Freshwater microbial communities from Lake Tanganyika, Tanzania - TA2015031 Kigoma Deep Cast 0m | ecosystem: Environmental > Aquatic > Freshwater > Lake | place: Tanzania: Lake...
CCCCCGCCTCCGAGCCCTGGTGTCGGAGCATGGGCTGACGCTCCGCCCGCGTCATCCTATCACCAACCGCTTGAGGCTCTGCGACGTTGCAAAGTCCTATTTAGATACCGTCGCGCATGAACGCGCCATCGCGCGCGTCGCGGCGGATGCGATCTTATTGAAGAAAGGCATCACGACGAATGAGCGGGGCGAGGCGTTGACCGAGATTTCCTTTCATGACTATCTCGACCGACTGCAATGTCCCGCCGCCACGCGCGCGGTTTTTTCCGCCTGGTGGGCGGTGTCTGGCAATGGCGATCACAGGGAGTTGGCCGCCTCCGAATTTCTCTCAAGCTGCGCTTATGGCAATGGGCTTGCCGAGAGCATGATCAGTTTCTGGGCTGACACGGTCGTGCCGGGCATGGGCATTCTGGCCGAACGGATGATCGCGGCCTCGCGGGGGGAAGGGACGGAGGCCATCTTCTCGGATCCCGTCACCCATGTCGCGCAGGATGATCAGGGCGTGGCGGTCACCACGGGAACGGCGACGCACCGCGCGCCAGCATGCGTGCTGGCGCTGGGGATCAACCAGCTGCAGCCCATCCGCTTTACGCCGGACCTTCCGCTCGGCAAAGGCAAGGCTATCGCGCTTGGCCACGGCGGGCGAAGCTTTAAGCTATGGATCAGGGTGGAAGGCGTTCCTGTTGGCACGCTGGTTACGGGTGACGGTAGCGGCATCGAGTTCGCCTTCGCAGAACGCCCTGGTCCCAATGGCTCAACCTATGTCGTTGCATTCGGGCTCATGAATGAAACAAACCAACCCGGCGATGAAGGCTGGGTGAGGACACAAGCTGCGCGGCTCTTTCCCAACGCGCGCGTCCTTTCATATGACTGGCATAATTGGGTAGATGATCCCCTCGCACGCGGCACCTGGGTTGCCGCATTTGTGGGCCATGAGGCGGGATACGAAGCCGCCAATTGGCAACTGGAAGGCCGCATCGCATTTGCGTCTTCGGACTATGCGCCGGAGCAGGCTGGCTGGTTCGAAGGCGCCGTGATCGCGGGCGAACAGGCGGCTGGCGCCGTGCTCAGCACCACGTGAAGAGCTGCTCGTAGGCCTCCATCGAGGTACACCACCGCTAGTATGTCACTTCCGTCACGCCTATCGATCGGATGGCTTCCGCAACCGGACGCCCTTGCGCCGTCAATACTTCCACTTGCCGCAACTTGGCGACAATCTCTTCAGGCTTGTGTCTCTTCTTGCTCATTCTTCCGTCCTCCATCGGCTCAAAAGCCATACATCAGGGAGGATCACTTTTCAGGGGGCAGGCCAAGCGATTAACGCTTGAGGCTCAATAACTCCCTTATCCAAACGCAATTATTGTTGGCGCGCCCACACAACATCGCCTTTCAATAAAAATGATTTTACCAGCGTTGGGCAGTTTTTTCGCCGAATAGTTGCCTGCCATTTGGCTCCGCGCTTACGGATTGTCGCCATCATTTTCTCCCAATGTGTCACACGAGTGTCAGACGGGAAATTTGGCGATGATGAGTGATGGTAGTAGCCAGAAAAGCCCTTATTTTTCATAGGTTTAAATGGTGGGCGCGACAGGGATTGAACCTGTGACCTCTCCCGTGTGAAGGGAACGCACTACCGCTGTGCTACGCGCCCGGAAGACAGCTTGGTAAGCCCAAGCGCCGGTCTGGGATGTTCTCTAGCTTCCGCCCCCTCGTTAGGCAAGCCTGACGCGGATAGTCGACGTCGAGATTTTTTCGTTGGGGTGAAAGTGAACCGCCCGACAGAATGAGACGGGTGGCCCCTTACTCATTTGGCTCAGCGGTCTCTCGAGCCACGACTTTCGAAATCGGGACGACCCTGATGGGCCGGATCACAGGCATAAATCGTATTCCAGTAATAGACATCGTATGAACAAATAGGGGTGGCATAGGGATCTGGCTCGCCCTGTACCCTCAGTGATCGCGTAATCTCCGACCCCATTGGCATGACCGTGATATTGGGTCGCGCAATGGCCGATGTATCCGTTCTGAGGCGGTCACCAAAGGGGTCGGCATGACCGACCGCTATCAGTAGTCTCCCGCAGAAAAAAATGCCGTGCATTGATCAGCGAACGAGCCTTTAGCCTTGATTCACCGGCGGAAAACCCCGGGCGGATCGCTTGAGTTGACGGAAAAACCATGGCATTGCCACTCAGCGCCCTGCCTCCCCAGCTTCACTTCCGCGCGATCATTTTTATGTGGTCTGTCGGAAAGCGCATGAAGAATGAGTGGCATTGTGAAGCAAACAAGTTAAGGACTGCCCTGCCCATGAAGCGGCTTTTGATTGCCTTTTCTCTTATTTTTTCCACGTGCACTTCCGTAGTTGCGGCCAGTCCGAGGGATGTGAAGGCTTTTGATCAGATAATCGCAGAAATGTCGGAAGCATCCTCGCCAATCAAACGGTATCAAGCCTGGTTTCCGAGTGACGAAAAGCCGGGAACCATCATTGTACGGGCGTCCGAGCGGCGACTTTATCTTATTCTCGGCGATGGGTGGGCTATGAAATACGGAATTGGTGTTGCCCGCGACGGTTTCGAATGGTCGGGTGAATTCCAAGTCTCGATGAAGCGGCAATGGCCGGACTGGACGCCACCGCCTGAGATGCTCCAACGCCAGCCTGACCTCCCTAAACATAAGGAAGGTGGGCCCGATAACCCCTTGGGCGCACGCGCGCTCTATCTTGGGGACACACTCTACCGAATTCACGGCTCAAATGAGCCTGAGACCATCGGACAGGCCGTTTCCTCGGGCTGCATCCGGATGGCCAATGAGGATGTGATTGATCTTTACAACCGCGTCCGGGTCGGGACTAAGGTGATCATCGAGCCGTGAGCTTTGCCTAGCGGGCTTGGCCGGAAGTCGCCATAGCGTCGAGATAAGCCTGCCAAATCACATCACGCTCAGCGGCGAGCTTCTTCAAATAGGCCCATGTAAAAAGACCTGAATCATGACCGTCGTCAAAACGGATGCGAACGGCATAATTTCCAACGGGTTCGAGCCCCAGAATTTTCACGTGGCGCTTCCCGGCGATCAGCTTTTTCTCGTGTGCCGCATGGCCCTGCACCTCTGCGCTAGGACTTTCGACCCGCAAATACTCGGCGTCCAATGTTAACCGATCTCCACTCGAAAAAACGAGCGAAAGACGGGTTTTTTCCGGCGAGAGTCGGATTTCATCGGGCCAATCCGTATCGGTCATGAGCTGATCTTCTCCTGAAACTAAAGCGAATAACAGCCGAGTCTCATCGGACTTGTCCCACACAACGAAAACCGTCTACAACCCACGAAGAAAAACAACAAATGGAGGCTTGGCTTAGCGATGAACGCACATAACGCGGCAACGGACACCATAATCGACCCTTTCGGGCGTGCGGTGAGCTATTTGCGCGTCTCGGTCACTGACCGGTGCGATTTTCGCTGCGTCTATTGCATGTCGGAAGACATGGCCTTTTTGCCGAAAAAAGATCTACTCACTCTTGAGGAGCTCGATCGGCTCTGCAGCATTTTTATCGACAAAGGCGTGAAGAAACTTCGTATCACGGGCGGCGAACCGCTCGTGCGGCGTGATATCATGACCTTGTTTCGGTCGCTTTCTAAAAAATTAGGCAACGGACTTGAAGAGCTCACGCTAACCACCAACGGATCGCAACTCGAGCGCTACGCACAAGAGCTTGCAGATTGCGGTGTAAAGCGGATCAATGTTTCGCTTGATACGCTTGATCCCGTAAAATTTAGAGCGATCACAAGATGGGGCGATCTTGATCGTGTTCTTAATGGTATTGAGGCCGCGCAAAAAGCAGGCCTCTCCATCAAGATCAATGCGGTGGCGTTGAAGGGCGTAAATGATGGTGAAATTAACTCAATCGTCCGCTGGTCGCATGACGAAGGGATGGACATCACTTTCATCGAAGTGATGCCGATGGGCGATATTGAGCCCGATCGCTATGATCAATATTGGCCCTTGACCGAAGTAAAGCAGCATCTCGCAGAAGCCTTCACAATGGCCGACATCAATCATCAAACTGGTGGGCCTGCACGTTACGTGCGCGCCCAAGAAACAGGCGGTCGGATTGGGTTTATTACTCCTTTGACCCATAATTTCTGTGAAAGTTGCAACCGCGTTAGACTGACATGCACTGGCATGCTCTATATGTGCCTCGGACAAGATGACTCAGCTGATCTCAGAGCGCCTCTGCGTGCGTCCTCTTCAAACGATCTCGTTTCACGCGCCATCGACAATGCAATTTTACGCAAACCTAAAGGCCATGATTTCATTATTGATCGTGTTGGCACACGCCCTGCTGTGCAGCGGCATATGAGTGTCACGGGTGGCTGAGTGATGACAAAGCCCTATGATGTCATCGTTGTCGGCATTGGCGGCATGGGGTCAGCCACGCTTTACGAATTGGCACGACGTGGCAAACGTGTTCTCGGTATTGAGCGTTATGATATCGGTCATGCGATGGGCTCATCGCATGGCGAAACGCGTATGATCCGCCTCGCTTATTTCGAGGGCCAATCCTATGTTCCGATGGTGTTGCGTGCGCATCACCTTTGGCAAGAATTAGGAACAAAATTCAATACATCCTTGCTTGAAATCACCGGCACGCTCGACATCATTGAACCCGGGCTTGATATTGTCGAACGTGGCGAAGCGGCGTGTAAAAAATTTGATTTGCCTTACGAATTACTCGATGCCGAAGCGATTGTGAAACGGCACAGCGCATTCGTTTTGCCGAAAGATTATCGCGGATTATTCCAGCCCGACGGTGGTTTTGTGATGAGTGACCGCGCGATCATGACATTAACAGCCGCAGCTGTTGATCTTGGAGCAGAACTTCATCCACGCGAGAAGGTGATTGATATCGAACCCCGTCAAAATAGTGGTGCGCGTGTCAAAACCGATGCGGGAACCTATGAAGCGGGAAGCGTTGTGCTTTCACCGGGACCATGGATTACAAAATTCATTCCTCATCTTACCGGGATTGCGCAACCTTATCGTCAGGTCTTTGGGTGGTTTCGTCCGTTAAAGCCGGAACTCTTTTCGCGCGGACAATTTCCAAGTTTCACATTGAAGATTCCGGAAGGCCATTATTATGGCTTTCCTCTGCATGGAAATCCGGGCTTGAAAGTGGGCGGACCGCATCATGGTCGGGAACCATGCGATCCCGATACGTTGATCCGTGAGAATCGACCAAAAGATGAAGTGGGATTGCGTGAGTGTCTGTCACGATATTTGCCTCAAGCGATGGGTCCGGCCCTTACGATTAAAACCTGCATCTACACGATGACGCCCGATGAGGATTTCATTATTGATCATCTTCCGGGTGCGCCTCAAATCGTGATTGCCTCACCTTGCTCTGGTCATGGGTTTAAATTCGCAAGCGTGATGGGAGAAATTCTCTCCGACCTCTCTCTTGGTCAAACGCCCCCCTATGATCTTTCGCCCTTTCGGCTTGATCGATTTTCTATCCTTACAAAATAGAGCCGTACTGAGTGAATAGTGTAACAACTCATAAATATGCACGACATGCCCAACGTGGCATTCTAGCGATGATTTTTGGCGGCGCCTTTTTCGTCTTTAATGATGTGCTGGTAAAATTGGCGACGAGCACAATTCCCATCGGCCAGCTTCTTCTGATCCGCGGTCTCTTTGCCATCACGCTTGTGATCGGTTTTATCACGATAACGGGTAATCTGAAGAATATGAAGGCGGCGACCAAGCCGATCGTGATTCTCCGCGCGACTTGCGAAGTGATGGTTACACTCACTTACATCACGGCGATTGCGCAATTACCGATTGGCGACATCACCTCGATCATGCAAGCCACGCCCATCATCATGACAATTCTATGCGCGGTTCTTGGCATTGAACTTGTTGATTTTAAGAGATGGCTTGCGGTGATCATCGGTTTTGCCGGTGTGCTTTTGATAACGCAACCGGGTGGCGCAAGCTTCACGGTCTATTCATTGATCGCGCTCGCTTCCGCCACATTTGTGGCCATTCGCGAACTGATTACGCGACGCATCTCAAATGAAATCCCACCGCAGATTGTCATTCTCACAACCACAATCTTTGCAACATTCGGCGGGGTTATTCTCGGCGTCGGCGAAGACTGGCGCATGCCGACCGAAGTTGAATTTGCGTTTCTCGGCGGTGCCGCAGTGATGGTGTCACTCGGTAATGCCTTGATGGTGACAGCCTATCGGAACGCCGACATCGCCATTCTCTCGCCCTTACGTTATCTCGTTGTCGTGTGGGCGGCCGGAACAGGCATATTCATTTTCGGCGAAAGACCCAGCCTTGCCGCCATTATCGGCACGATCCTCGTTGTGGGTAGCGGTCTCTTTATGGGTTATCGCGAACAAAAGCGAAGTCGGCTCGCCCGCGGGATTGATCCACATCTCGGATGAATGCGTGTCGGCTACTATGCAATGTGGTCATAAATTTGTGGACCCGCTCCCCAAAACATGATCAAAATACAATAAAGATATGCTAAATTGTATATCCATATCCGTAAAATATGACGGGCCGCAGCGCTTTGGGAGGAGCTATGCAGGGATTATTGGCGTTAAGCCGTCTGATCGATACATCCATGATCCGTATTGGCCGAACGATCGCGTGGTTCATTTTCGTCGCAGTCGTTGTCTCTACCGTCAATGCATTAATCAGAAAAATTTTTAACACCTCATCCAATTCATGGCTTGAATTGCAATGGCTGTTATTCGGTTTTGTCTTTCTGTTGTGCTCGCCATGGACACTGCTTTCAAACGAACATATCCGCATCGATATCATCAATTCAAAATTGCCGAGCCGCGCTCGCGGCTATATTGAACTTTTCGGACATCTCTTTTTCCTTCTACCTTTTGCCGTGATCATGGTGTTAACAGGCGGCCCCTTCGCTTGGCGCTCGATCATGGGCAATGAGCAATCAAGCAATGCGGGCGGCTTGCCACTCTGGCCTGCAAAACTTTTGGTGCTGATCGGCTTTATTGCTCTTCTCATTCAAGCCGTTTCGGAAATCATCAAACGCATCGCGATCATGCGCGGTGATTTAGCCGAAACATTGAGCGGAGGTGGACACCACGCCTCTGCCGAAGCCGAAGCAGAAAGACTCCTTGCGCAAACAGATGCACAAAAATCCTGAAATGAACTGACTTTCACCCGCGACCAACGGACGAACCACAAATGACCGCTTTCATCATTCATAACATGGCACCCATCATGTTTGCGTCACTCGTGGTGCTGTTGCTGCTGGGATACCCGGTGGCTTTTTCCCTTGCAGCGAACGGGCTTGTGTTCGGTTTGATTGGTGTTGAGTTAGGGCTCTTTCACCCCAGCTTCTTGCAAGCGCTGCCGGAGCGTGTATTCGGAGTAATGAATAATGATACGCTGCTCGCCATTCCGTTTTTCACCTTTATGGGGTTGGTCTTAGAGCGATCAGGAATGGCGGAAGATTTGCTCGATACGATTGGGCAGCTCTTTGGCCCCATTCGTGGCGGTCTTGCTTACGCGGTGATTTTTGTGGGCGCACTCCTTGCGGCAACTACAGGTGTTGTCGCAGCCTCCGTGATTTCCATGGGCCTCATCTCACTGCCCATCATGCTGCGTTATGGTTATGATCGTCGCTTAGCCTCTGGTGTGATTGCCGCTTCTGGAACACTCGCGCAAATCATTCCCCCCTCTCTCGTCTTGATCGTGATGGCCGATCAATTGGGCCGTTCCGTAGGCGATATGTACACAGGCGCTTTCATACCGGGTCTCGTTCTCGCTTCACTTTATGCGGGTTATGTTTTCTTAGTGACCATGGTCAAACCATCCGCTGCGCCCGGCCTTCCTCTTGAAGCGCAAACACTCGCGGATGCTGATGGCAAAGCGCGGCGAACGTCTCTTCTCGTTGTCGCGATTATCGCAGGCCTTGCTGGTTATTTTGCCATTCGCGAAACAGGCACATCCCCCGGGCCCGATTTCGTTGTTCTCACAATGTCGGTCGGAGTTGTGGTCGCTTTGGTGATTGCGGTGTTAAACCGTATCAGCAGATTAAAACTTCTCTCGCGCATGGCCGAGCAAACCATCTTCGTGATGGTTCCGCCGCTAGGTCTTATCTTCCTTGTACTTGGTACAATTTTTATTGGTGTTGCGACACCAACTGAAGGGGGGGCGATGGGAGCAGCTGGCGCGATAATTCTCGCTTTGATGAAACGCCGCCTCTCTTTCGATTCGTTGCGGCAAGCGACGGAGACGACCGCGAAACTCTCAGCCTTTGTGTTGTTTATTCTCATTGGTGCGCGCGTGTTCTCACTCACCTTCTACGGCGTGAATGGTCACAAATGGGTTGAAGAACTCCTCGTCAATCTTCCAGGCGGGCAAGTTGGTTTCCTGATCTTCGTGAATGCGTTGATCTTCGTGCTCGCCTTCTTCCTCGACTTTTTTGAATTGGCGTTTATCGCGGTGCCGTTGATTGGCCCTGCCGCCGAAAGGCTCGGCATTGATCTCATTTGGTTTGGAGTCATTTTGGGCGTGAATATGCAAACGAGCTTCATGCATCCGCCCTTTGGCTTTGCGCTCTTCTTCTTGCGCTCCGTCGCACCAAAATCGAAATATATCGATAAGATCACCAAGCGCAACATGGAACCTGTAACGACCGAACAAATCTATTGGGGCGCTGTGCCTTTCGTGATCATTCAATTAATCATGGTCGGCCTTGTCATCGCCTTCCCGCAAATGGTCATGCATTACAAGGATAGTGCCGTGGTCATCGATGAGAAGAAGGCAATGGAACAGTTCCAGCTCGCGCCCGCTGCCGGCGATATGCCCGCCATTGATCTCTTGGTGCCGCCTAAAATTCAATAGCGGCTAAAAAAACACAAGACGCGATTTATGGTTTGACCCGCGTCTCGAGGCGAAAGCGGATGATGCGTAAAACTTGCGCAAGCGCGGTCAAGCGCTCCTCGAACTTTGTGCCGCCAACACGCGTCTCAAAAGATTCAAGAATTTGAAATTTAGTTGCGCCTAACACGGCAAAGATAAACGGGAAGCCAAAACGCGCACGATAAAGATCATTGAATTGATGAAAGCGCTTAAACTCATCCTCGGTGAGACGATCAAGCCCTACACCCTTTTGCTCGCGTCGGGACTCTTCAGCGAGATCGCACGCTTTGGCAGCACGTCCAGCAAGATCGGGGTGAGCTAAGATCAAAGCGTCTTGTCTCGATTGAGGAGCCGTCAACACGCTTTGCTGAAACGCATCAACGAGTGAGTCATGAGACAAAAAGGGACGCGCATCGACCGCGCCCTCAGCCACCCATGATGAATGCTCGGCAATATCACCAAATTGCGCAATAAATTCTTCCCGCGTCAGCGCATTCACTTTTGCGAGCGTGAGAGGCTCAGTCATTGAGCCACGATCCAAGCACCGAGCTTCGCACGCTCGTCATCGGTCATGTGTGTTTCATTGCCGAGCGGCATCACCCGCCCATCAATAGCTTGCACGAGAATTTGCTGGGCATTTTTTCTGATATTTTCAATTGTATCGAGCATCACCGCTTTGGGCGGCTCTCCGCCTTTGAAACTTTCATGAGTGGGTTGAGCCTGATGACACATGGTGCAATGTTTTGCTGAAATCGCGAGAACATCCGCATCGCTGACTTTCTGCGAAATGGATTTTGTAGACGGCGCCGTCCACCAAATCGCAACCGCCAAAGCCAGAAGCGCCAAAGGTAAAGTCCAAAAGACTTTTGTCGCCGCATCACCTGCATCAACTCGATTAAAGAAATGTCGGATCATACCACCCGACAAAACAATCAACGCAATAACGAGCCATGAAGATGGGTGCGAATATAAAAACGGATAATGGTTTGAGACCATCATCAACAAGACTGGCAAAGTCAGGTAATTATTATGGAGTGAACGTTGCTTGCCAATCTTGCCATATTTCGGATCAGGTGTTTCGCCCGCAAGAAGCGCCGCTGTGACCTTCTTCTGGTTGGGAATGATCACGCGAAACACATTTGCCGCCATGATAGTACCCACCATCGCGCCCACATGAATGAAGGCGCCGCGCCCCGAAAAGATATGCGAAAACCCGTAAGCGGCACTGGTGATCAAAATGAAAACGGCAAGTGCTAGATAACCTGTATGTTCGCCAAGCGTCGACCGGCACAAAAGATCATAAACGATCCAACCGGCAAGAAGCGACAAGACCGAGATCACAATCGCCTTGGTACCCGTCATCGCATAAATATTCGGATCAACGAGAAAGACTGATACATTCCAATAATATTGGACTATCAGTAGGGCAAAGCCGGTCAAGAATGTAAGATAGGCTTCCCATTTGAACCAATGGAGATCCGCTGGCAGACTTGGCGGCGCCACCAAATATTTTTCTACATGATAGAAGCCGCCACCATGAACAAGCCATGACGTACCAAAAACGCTTTTATTCATATTTTCGCGCGCGCGCAGAGAATAATCGAGCCAAACGAAATGGAAGCTTGCTCCAATCCAGGCAATCCCCACAACGATATGAAACCACCTGATGGCAAGATTGATCCAGTCAAGCGCAAACGCGGTCATGATTGATCCTCAATAACTAATTTTATTGGGCTTCACCGCCCATGCGGCAAAAGCTGCTCGTGCATCTTCGCGCGGATGATGTTCCATTGGGAGGCTTCGCGCAGCAGGATCCTTTGGCACTTCATCATAAATGAAAGCGTCATCAAAGCCGATGGCAGCTGCCTCGTCACGCGTATTCGCATAAACAATGCGCGAAACCCGCGCCCAATAGGCAGAAGCCAAGCACATGGGACAAGGTTCGCAGCTCGTATAGAGTGTCGCGCCTTTCAACTCGAAGTGACCGACCGCTGTGCAAGCACGACGGATCGCACTCACCTCGGCATGAGCCGTCGGATCATTCGAAGAGGTCACCATGTTCCAGCCCTCAGCAAGAATGACGCCGTCCCGCGCCACAAGCGCGCCAAAGGGGCCACCTTCATTCGCTTCCATACGTTCACGCGACAAAGCGATGGCGCGCGCTAAGAATTTTTCATCATCAGACATCAATCACCTGTTCAACAACCGTTATGACTCGATTGAATTATTGCCAAGCGCTTTTCTTGTCTTTCCATTGATCCACAATCAAGGCCAGCTTGCACGGCGTGTCGACGGATCAACAAATCAGCAGCGACAGAGGTCGCGATGACAGCTGGGTCCTTGCCATAAAGAGAGGGCAACCCAATCGGACAAACCAAACGTGAAAGCGCGCTTGAGCTAACGCCACTCTGCCGCAAGCGTGAATGAAAACGCGTGCGTTTCGTTGATGAACCAATAAGGCCGATATATTCGAGGTCATCGCGTCGCAACGCGGCATCGACGAGCGCAAAATCAAGCGCGTGTGAATGAGTCATGATCAGGCAATATGAATGGTGAGGAAGTGCAGCGATCAGCTGTACGGGATTATCACCCTGCGAAACCGTAACGTTCCGCGGAATCGTATCCGGGAAAATGCCCTCGCGCTCATCAATCCAAGTGACCTGAAACGGCAATGTCGCAAGTGCGATCACGACGGCTCGACCAACATGACCCGCTCCGAAAAGAGCAACGGGTGTTGGATGGACCTCGTCCAGAGCCGCGCGTCGTGCTGCAATCTCGTCGGTCATGTCTTTAGAAAAAACCGAGGTTTCAATTTCAACAGACCCGCCACAGCATTGCCCCAAATCAGGGCCAAGCGGGTAGAGCTTTTGAAAATCACCCCTTTGGCCGGACGACATAAATCGTACCGCGTCTTGAATCGCGGAATATTCAAGCGCTCCGCCACCAATCGTTCCGCTAATTGCGCCGGCTTTCGTCACCATCATCGCCGCGCCCGCTTTTTGTGGCGTGGAGCCCCGCGCAGCTTTGATTGTGATTAGTGCAACGCAATCATCAACCCGAAGCTCATCACGAAGACGATCATAAAGTGCATAGGGGGTCATTTGTTTTAGAACCCACCACCGCCGCCAAGCGCTTGAACGGCTTTCAAGATGCGCTCAGGCGTCGCAGGTGCATCAAGTGGTACTTGCGCCCCCGGTTTCAAGGATGAAATCGCATTCAAAATGGCTGAGAAAACAGAGATGCCCAACATCAAGGGCGGTTCACCAACCGCCTTCGAGCGAAACACCGTGTCTTCACGATTGGCGCCGTCAAACAGACTTGTATTGAAATGCGCTGGAATATCGGAGGCTACCGGAATTTTATATGTCGAGGGCGCATGTGTGCGCAGACGACCTTTCTGGTCATAAACAAGTTCTTCACTTGTGAGCCAGCCCATGCCTTGCACGAAGGCCCCTTCGATCTGGCCGATATCAAGAGCTGGATTGAGTGAACGTCCGACGTCATGAAGGATATCGCCACGTTCGAGTTTCATTTCACCCGTGAGTGTATCAATCACAACCTCACTGCACGCGGCACCATAGGCAAAATAATAAAAAGGCCGACCCCGTGCTTGCGCGCGGTCCCATTCAACTTTTGGCGTTTTGTAATAACCCACTTCCGAGAGATGAATGCGGGCTTGATGCGCGGCCTTCGCTGCTTCAGCAAAAGACAGACGGTGATCTCCGACCAAGACATGGTCATCAACAAAGTGAATCGCCTCAAGGGACACGCCACGAGATGAAGCAAGAAACTCTGCTATCCGCTTCTTGATTGCGCGAGCGGCTATCAAGGCCGCCATGCCATTCAAATCAGAACCGGATGAAGCGGCAGTTGGGGAAGAATTAGGAACCTTGCCGGTCGTCGTCGCCGTAATCCGAACATGGTCGATGGAGACACCAAATTCATCAGAAACAATTTGTGCTACTTTTTGGAAGAGGCCCTGCCCCATTTCCGTGCCGCCATGATTGAGATGAACCGAGCCATCCGAATAGACATGAACGAGCGCGCCCGCTTGATTAAGCTGCGTGAGGGTAAATGAAATACCAAATTTCAAAGGTGTGAGCGCAAGACCGCGACGAATTAACGGCGAGACTTGATTATAAGCATCAATCGCTTTGCGTCGCTGGCGATAATTCGAGTCGGCTTCGAGCTGCTCAATCAGCGCCTGTCCAATATCGAAATCTTCGACCGGCATGCCATAGGGCGTCACCGCTCCCTCAGGCCGATAAAGATTTTCTTTTCTGATATCGAGCGGGTCGCGGCCTGTGGCGCTTGCGATGGCATCAATGATGCGTTCAATCGCCAAGATCCCTTGAGGACCCCCGAAGCCGCGAAAGGCCGTATTGGACACAGTATTCGTTTTTAGCCGTCGCGATGCAATATTCACAACAGGCATGAAATACGCGTTGTCGGAATGAAACATCGCGCGGTCAACGACACCTTGACTAAGATCCGCTGAATAACCGCAACGCGCAAGAAGCGAAATATTAACACCTTTGATGTGACCCGCTTCATTCGTTCCGATTTTCCAATCAACACGAAATTCGTGCCGCTTGCCCGTCATCATCATATCATCATCGCGATCAAGACGGATCTTACAGGGCTTGCCGGTAATCCGCGCAGCCAGAGCGGCAATCGCCGCCCATTGCGAGGCTTGGCTTTCTTTACCACCAAAGCCACCACCCATGCGACGCACTTCGCAAGTCACAAAGGCATCGGGAACTCCCAGAATGCGCGCGACAACATGCTGGACTTCGGTCGGATGTTGCGTTGACGAATAGACATGCATCTCCTGCCCTTCACCGGGCAATGCAAGGGCCACTTGCCCTTCAAGATAGAAATGCTCTTGTCCACCGATGTTAAACGAACCTTCAAGCTGAAGCGGCGATGAAGAAAGCGCCTCAGCCACATCACCACGACCAAAAGCATAATCAGGCAAAACAGTTTCATTGCGCTCGAGCGCATCTTCAACAGTGACAGAAGGCTTTTCTTCTTCGATAACCATCTTCACCAATCGCACGGCGCGACGCGCCGCATCGCGCGAATGCGCAACCACGGCGAATAAAGCTTGGCCAACAAATTCAACTCGATCCAATGCGAACATTGGATCATCGCCCCTAGCGGGTGAGACATCATTCTTGCCCAGAATATCCGCTGCCGTGAGTACCGCGACCACGCCAGATGCGGCACGCACATCACGCACATCAAGCGACATGATCTTACCACGCGCAACGGGTGAACCACCCAAGGCAATATGCAAAATACCTTCAGGCTCAGGAAGATCGTCAATATAAAGCGCTCGACCGCTCACATGCCGTTCGGCCGAGTCATGCGGAAGCGCCTGCCCTTGATAACGGGTCACGGGATCATTCAGCGGCATGACTGGTCTCGCGATGTGCAAAGATACGTGTGGTGGTTGAAGGCACGCCCGCAATTTCTGCCAAGGCTTTGATCACAAGATTGCGCGTAACACGCATGCGATATTCAGCAGAGGCGCGATGATCGGATAAAGGCTCAAAGTCGCGTTCTATTGCCTCAGCACCAGCGCGCCAGGTAGCAATGTCTTTGATAGATGCGCCCGTGATGGCACGTTCTGCATGATGCGCACGTTTTGGAATGCCTGCCATACCGCCAAAAGCAATACGCGCTTCGGAAACAAGATCACCTTTCACAGTAATATTGAATGCGCCCATCAAGGCTGAAATATCTCCATCGCGGCGCTTCGTGACTTTGAACACGCGGATATGATTATCCGGACCGGGCTTTTGAATCGTGATGCGGCGTAGATATTCCTGCGGCTCACGATTCTGCTTGCGATAAGCGATAAAAAATTCTTCGAGCGGTAATTTACGGCTCGAGAACCCTTCACGCAATTCAAGCGTGGCACCTAAAGCGATAAACACAGGCGGCCAATCCCCAATCGGCGACCCATTAGCAATGTTGCCAACAACCGTGCCCGACATTCGCACTTGCGTTGATCCGAAGCGACGTCCCAATTCAGCAATGTCGGGGTCAATGACCGCCAATCGCGGCAAAACCTGTTGATGTGTGATCGAAGCACCGATCGTCAAACTGGTTTCGGTTTCTTCAATCGTGGCCAGTGAGCGAATGCGGCCAAGCCAAATGATTTTCTTGAGATCTTGGAGACCTTTCGTAATCAACAGACCTATATCAGTCGCGCCGGCAACCAAAGTCGCATCAGGATGCCCTTTTAACAAAAACGCAAGTGACACTTCACTTCCGGGCGCGGCGAAGAAGGCATCATCATTTCCGACAAACACATCTTCACCTGCCTTAAAATTAGCAAGCTCAGCGAGCGTGGCGCTTTCGCGAGCATCAAAGTGATCAGGCGTTGGATTGACACAGCGATCAAGCGCCGCTTCAACAATGGGCTTATAGCCAGTGCAGCGACAGAGATTGCCTGCAAGCGCATCATTAACAACATCACGATCAATTTTTTCATTTTGAGCATGTGAAAGCGCGAAGAGGCTCATCACGATGCCGGGCGTGCAATAGCCGCATTGCGAACCATGCCGCTCAACCATTGCATTTTGGATCGTATGGAGCCCCTTCGACGTTTCGAGATCTTCAATCGTGATGACTTCGGCGCCATCCGCTTGACCCAAAAGCAGAATGCAAGCATTCACCGGCTCATAAACAAGGCGACCATGGCGCTCGCGCGCAAGAACGACCGTGCAAGCGCCGCAATCACCTTCCGCGCAGCCCTCCTTCGTTCCGGTTGAACGTTCGGAAAGTCGTATCCACTCAAGCAAGGTCATACGTGGATCAGCATTGCTGATATCAATGCGCTGACCTCGTCTTAAAAAACTGATGGTTGAACGCGACATCGCTCAGCTCCCGCGATAGGTCGAGAAACCGTAAGGAGAGACGAGCAGAGGCACATGATAATGACGCCGCTCCGAAATGCCGAAACGGATCGGCACCATGTCAAGGAAAGCAGGATCGGGCAAAATGATCCCGCGCGCGCGGAAATAATCACCGGCAGCAAAACTCAATTCATAAATCCCGAATTGAAACTCATCTCCCTCGAGCAAAGGCTGGTCGGCGCGGCCGTCCGCATTGGTGCGGATGGATTTCAAAACGCGGCCGTCTGAGAGGCGGGTCAAGGTGACGGCAAGGCCGTGGGCCGGGCAGCCATGAGCGGTATCGAGAACATGGGTCGTCAGTTTCATACCTTAATCATGCCTCACTTTTTACCGCGAAAGAAGGGGAATAATCCGCAAAACAATCGCGACCGGCCTAATTTCGAGGCGATTGGAAGCGATAATCGGTGATTTGCCTATAAATCTGTCCGGGCCGGACCACCGGATCGCCAAAATGAGCCCGGTTGGGGCTATCCGGTGGACGCTGCGGTTCGAGGCAAAAACCCGCCCACGCCGTTAGCCTTTTCATCCCAATACCCGGCACGGGAACATTGAGATTTTTGGCGTCATAGAACTGGATGCAAGGCTCGGTGGTCCAGACTTCAAGACTAAGACCATTGCGACTTGATTTGACGGTGGCCGCTCGGTTCAACGCGCCAGAATTCTGCCTCAGCATAAAATTTTGATCATAGTGAAATACGCCGCCTTCAGCACTTTGATACCAGATGGGGCGAAGCGTTCTGAAATCATAAGGCGTGTCAGTAACTTGACGAATTTCACCCGTTGGAATGAGCTCCGGATCAAGCGTCGTGATGAAATCTGATTCAATTTGTAACTGATGGTCAAGGATATCCTCGGAGCCATCAAGATTGAAATAAGAATGAAGCGCGAGATTGATGATCGTCGGACGATCCGTCACCGCCATAATCTCGGTTCGCAATGTGATGTCATCAACAAAGCGATAGGTGAGCGTTGTCGTTAATTGACCCGGATATCCGCCGTCACCATCACGTGAAACGAGTACAAGGGTCACCGACGATTCATCATGAGCAGCCACTTGCCATGGACGTTGTCCGAACCCGGCCGAGCCACCATGAAGATTATGTTTGCCAAGAAAATTCTTCTCCAATTGATAGATTTCACCATCAATCGAGAATTTGCCGTCGCGAATTCGATTGGCATACCGACCCGCCAATGCGCCTAGATGCGGTGAATATTTTACATAATCGTCAAGCTTATCGAGGCCTAAAACAACCCGCTGTTTTTCCCCTCTCACTGGAACGACGAAATCACGAATAACCGCACCCCAGTTCAAAATGAGCGCTTCAGCGCCTCCCTTTGAGCGGATGCTGATTTCATAAATCGGATCGTCACCAATTTGACCGAAAAGACGTCGTGCCATTTTGTTTTTTGACCTTTAATTTGTTACCAGCTGCCTATATTAGGCATTGAGGTCCATGGCTCTTCAAGCGGTAAGGCGTCGCCGCGCTGAAGAAGCTCAACCGAAATACCATCGGGCGATTTGATGAAGGCCATACGCCCATCGCGTGGCGGACGATTGATCACCACGCTTTTATCCATCAACATTTTGCAGTAGTCATAGATGTTATCGACGCGATAAGCGAGATGACCGAAATTGCGCCCGCCGCCATATTCATGCTCGTCCCAATTATAAGTGAGCTCTATTGTTGGCGATGTCGTCGCTATGAAACGTTCTTTGTCACCAGGTGCGATGAGGAATACCAAAGTGAAACGCCCTTTTTCATTTTCGCTCCGCCTGACTTCAATAAGTCCCATTTTGTTGCAGTAGAAATCGAGCGCATGCTCGAGATTCCCTACCCGCACCATCGTGTGCAAATATTCCATCATTTAAGTCTCTCCCGCTTAGATTCGGAATTCATCATGATGATCGCGAGAGTGGCGAAAAGCCGAAAGGCGCGCAACCCCCAGAACGGGCGTTTTGGGCACCAAATCAACCGGAATTGACCTATCGCGCCAAAGCGACTCGTCCGGCAGAAGCCCGTCCGTTGGAAACAACCCGCTTTCGGAACCTTCATGTCAAAAGCAAAAGAAAAAGCGGCGCTGTCCTCTATTCTCGCAAGCGTCGTTATCACCATTGGCAAGGGCGGCGCGGGGCTCGCAACCGGATCATTGGCGCTGATATCGGACGCGGCGCACAGTCTCCTCGATGTTGCGGCCACGACCATGACCTGGCTCGCGATCCGCGCGGCTGCAAAGCCAGCCGATGAAGAACATCATTACGGTCATGGAAAAATCGAATCGATTGCCGCGCTCGCGGAAACGGCGTTTTTGTTTCTTCTCTCGGGCGCTGTGGCCGTTGAAGGCGTGAGGCGTCTTTGGCAAGGCACAACCACAATTGAAATTAATTGGGCAGCCATTGCGGTTCTTTTGATTTCAATTGCGATTGATGTATGGCGATGGATCACGTTGACGCGCGTGGCAAAGGAGACACGCAGCGAAGCGCTGGCTGCAGACGCGCTTCATTTTTTATCTGATTTCATTAATTCGGCAATGGTCCTTTTGGCCTTCGGTGCCGCAGCTCTTGGTTATCCCGAGGCCGATGCACTTGTAGCTCTAGGTGTTTCGCTCTTTATTGCGATTGCAGGTTATCGGCTTGCTCGCCGCACGCTTGATACACTGCTCGACGCGGCACCTGCCGGCATGACCTTTACCATTCGCGAACTACTCAATGATATTCCAGGTGTCGTGGATGTTGATGATCTACGCATCCGCCGCGCCGGCACGGATCTTTTTGTAGAGGTAGCAATTGCGGTTGCGCGGACCATGCCTCTTGATCGACTGACTCACATCAAAGATCTGATTTCAAGCGAAATCAGCAAAGCCTTCAATGATGCGCGCGTGACCGTTTCAGCAATGCCGCGCGCACTGGATGAAGAAACGATTCTTGAACGTGTTCTTTTGATAGCTGCTAAACGCCGCGTTCCCGTTCATCATGTCACCGTTCAAAATCTTGCTCATCGTTTGTCAGTCAGTCTTGATCTTGAAGTTGATGGCCATTTGACACTTGGAGAAGCGCATTCAATTGCCAGTCAGCTTGAATTCGCGATTCAAGAAGAACTTGGATCAACGACCGAAGTTGAGACTCACATTGAACCTCTCGTGGTCTCGAGTCTTACTGGAAAAGACTCTGATGAAGCGACACGAAAAAATATTGCTGATGCTTTAACCCGTCATGCAGCGACAATCGGTGACATTACAGATATTCACAGTGTGCGAGTCAGGGAAACGGGGCATGGACTGATTGTAAATTATCACTGCAGGGTAGCACCCGAGCGCGATGTGACAAGCGTGCACCAAATGGTAGACCGCTTGGAACATGATTTAAAGAATGAAATTAAAAACATATTGCGTGTCGTGAGCCATACGGAACCGGTCCGGCCTGCAAATTCATAAGAGCAGATCGTTATCAGGCTCATCTCGACGGCCATGAAATTCCTGATATAGTTGCTAAAATCATTTTAAACGAGTGTAAATACATGCGAGCCGACCAAACGCCGACCATTCGCCTTAAAGACTATAGCGCGCCCGATTGGTACATTGAAAGCGTCCATCTCGATATCACCCTTGATGACAACTGGACACGCGTTATTGCGCGGACTGTTTTTGCCTCTGTATCAAATGTGATCAAGCCCCTTATTCTTGATGGCGATGAATTGGTCTTGGAATCAGTTGCGCTTGATGACACTCTTCTATCGCAAAATGATTTTAAAATTGACGCTTCAACACTAACCATCACCTCGCCACCCGCTCATCGCTTTACACTCACAGTTACGACTCGTTTAGATCCGGCTGCGAATACAAAATTGATGGGACTCTATCGCTCATCTGGAAATTACTGCACGCAGTGTGAAGCCGAAGGCTTTCGTCGTATCACGTATTTCCTTGATCGTCCGGATATCATGTCCGTTTATACAACGCGCATCACAGCCAAAAAGTCGGAAGCGCCAATTTTGCTGGGTAATGGTAATAAGATTGAAGACGGTGATCTGAATAACGGTTGGCATTATGCCGTCTGGCATGATCCGCATCCGAAACCTTCATATCTCTTTGCACTGGTCGGTGGGCAATTTGGCAAAGTATGCGGGCAATTTGTAACGCGATCCGGACGCAAAGTCGATTTGGGAATTTATGTTGAAGTTGGCAAGGAAAATCGTGCGGCCTATGCCCTTGATGCGCTCATTCGTTCAATGAAATGGGACGAAGATGTTTTTGGTTGCGAATATGATCTGGATGTTTTCAACATCGTCGCCGTATCCGATTTCAATATGGGCGCAATGGAGAATAAAGGCCTAAATATCTTCAATGATAAATATGTTCTTGCAAGCCCTGAAAGTGCGACAGATACTGACTATCTGAATATCGAGGCTATCATCGCGCATGAATACTTCCACAATTGGACTGGCAATCGGATCACCTGTCGAGATTGGTTTCAGCTCTGTTTAAAAGAAGGGCTGACAGTTTTCCGTGATCAGGAATTCACATCCGATCAAAGATCACGTGCGGTAAAACGCATTGCTGATGTCAGAAATCTCAGAGCGCAGCAATTTGTTGAAGACAGCGGCCCGCTCGCGCACCCTGTGCGTCCTCATGAATATCGCGAGATCAATAATTTCTACACCCCGACCGTTTATGAGAAGGGCGCAGAGCTGATCAGAATGCTGAAATGTCTGATCGGTTCCGAACTCTTCAAGAAAGGTATGGATCTTTATCTTTCTCGTTGCGACGGGATGGCGGCAACGATTGAAGATTTCATTGCTTGTTTTGAAGAGGCAAGCGGGCAATCGCTTGCTCATTTTTCAAAATGGTATCAACAGGCCGGCACGCCTCATATAACAATTCATGAGATATTCGAAGAGGAAACGGGTCAATGGATCATAAAGTTTTCCCAATCCATCGCACCAACCCCGGGACAGCCCACGAAAGAACCTGTTATAATTCCAATCGCTCTCGGGTTTCTTGATCGGGAGGGACAAGACCTTAAGCTCTCCCCACGAGTAGGCGACCTCTCTCATGATGTCTATGTTTTAAAGGATCACGAGGGGCATCTTGTCTTTGAAGGACTAAAGGTAAAGCCAATCTTGTCGGCGTTCCGTGCTTTCTCTGCTCCCGTTGTTGTGCATCATAATACAAATGAGAGCGAAAATCTTGTCCGTCTGGCTCATGACAGCGATTTATTTAATCGTTGGCAAGCTGCGCAAAATATTACGACGATAATCTTAAAAACAGGCGTTGAAAATCTACGAAGCGGAAAGAGTTTTATGCCTCATCCGTCTTTCGCGGAAGCCTTGCGGAGCGTTCTGCGGGGACATGATCACGCATTCATTGCACAAATTCTCGCAATACCTTCTGAGTCGGATATCGCTCGCGAGATCGGCAACGACATAGATCCTGATACCATTCGTGATGCGCGCTTAGGGCTGCGTAAATCAATCGGCGAAGCTCTTTCGAGCGACTTGGAAACCTTAATCGCCTCTTTCTCAACGAGAGAGAGCTATTCTCCTGATGCAAAAAGCGCCGGACGGCGTGCCTTGCAATTGATTGCGCTAGATCTCCTGTCTTGTGGCCGACCTGATATTGGCTTGCCCATCGCGGAACGGCTGTGTCATAATGCCGACAATATGACGGATCGCTTTGGTGCTTTGTCTGTTATCGCGCAACATCGCGGGGCAGCGCGCGAAGCGGCTCTTGAGGATTTCGGACGCCGGTTTGAGTCTGATCCGCTGATCCTTGATAAATGGTTCTCGCTGCAAGCGTCCATTCCTGAACGTGAAACATTGGATCGCGTTAAGAAATTAATGAGCCATAAGGGCTTTTTAAAATCAAACCCAAATCGCTTAAGAGCGCTCGTCGGGTCATTTGCTATGGCCAACCCTTCACAATTCCATCGCGCCGATGGTGCTGGCCATCAATTTGTAGCTGACATTGTCATTGAGACGGATCGATCCAATCCTCAGGTGGCCGCGCGCATCCTCGACGCTTTCAAATCTTGGCGTTCACTCGAATCAAAAAGACGCGCTTTCGCCAAAAAAGCGCTCGAACATATAGCGGCTCAAGAAAATTTATCGACTGACGTTGCCGACATCGTCACCCGGTCTCTTGCCTAAGAGTCATAAAAAGATTCAGTTTCAAAGACTTGGCACGACCGGGCGTTGTGCCATAAAAAAATTTCTATCAATACTTTGTTAAGGTCTGGACAAATCACCGCGTCACGATTCAGATGCACGTGATTCGGGCGGCTGGGGGCAGCAAGCGCCGAAGATTACGGGTCGGAAGCCGAAGGGTTTAACGATGGCGCGCAATAACGTGGCCAGCGCACGGTTTCGTGCGGGCACAATTCAGGGACTTGCTCGGTCGCTTGTTAGTCCGACCTATGATCGCGCGCTGATGCTTGAGCCGTTGTTGAGACGTCTGATCCCGTTCTTCATCGTCATTTGTTTGTCCGCATTAGGATTTGCAATTTATCATCATGTCATCACGTCACGTGCTGAAGCGATCAATCAGATCGCCGATGAACTTGATCTTTCGGTTACATTGCTGCGGGCGGAAATTTCAAATCTACAAACTGAGAAGGCCGATACGGCCTCGCCCAATTGGCAAGCCCTGCTCATGCAGGTTTCTGCGGCTCACAATCGCAAGGCAAATCATTATATTGCGTTGAGTGACGAGTCAGGTTTGATCCGCGGTACATTGCCTGCAGATCTTTCGCTGTCGCTTATTCCCCTCGCACCCGTCGCTAATCAAGACTCCCGTGGTCGCGCACTTTCACGCATGATCTTATCTGATCAACGCGAAGCGATTGTTGCCACCGCGCGATTGAATTCGTCCTATGGCGAAGTCATTATGATCGCTCCGCTCGACATTGCGCTTGCAGACTGGTCTCATAATTTAATTCAAGAGGCCGCAATTTTAGGTGGCGCCATCACACTTATTCTTATGCTTTTGGTTGCATGGTATGGTCAGGCTTGGCGCGCTCGCCAATCAGACGCCATTCTCGCTAATGTGAAAGATCGCCTGGATCTTGCGCTAAACCGCGGCCGTTGCGGCCTGTGGGATTGGGACATCGCCAGAGGCACAATTTTCTGGTCCGATTCCATGTATGATATTCTGGGCTATAAACGCCACGCGGAATTCATGTCATTTGGCGAAGTGAATGCGCTGGTTCACCCCGATGATAGCGATCTTTTTGAGCTTGCTGATCGGCTTGCGGCGGATCGTATGGATACGGTTGATCAAGCCTTCAGAATCCGTGCTGCAAATGGTGAGTGGGTGTGGATTCGTACCCGCGCTGAACTCGTTCACGATGGTAAAGGCCGCGATCAGCATTTGATTGGAATTGCGGTTGATATCAGCGAGCAACGCCGGGTTGCTGCCGAGTCGGCAACCGCTGATCTACGTTTGCGTGACGCGATCGAAAGTCTCAGCGAAGCCTTCGTTTTGTGGGACGCCGATAAAAATCTTGTGCTCTGCAATTCGAAATTTCGGGACATCCATGGACTTCCGCTTCATCTCGTTCAGCGCGGAACATCCTATGAAAGACTTCAACCCTGGTTACATCATGCCTATCCGGTAACCGAAACTTCGATCGACGAAACTGTAATGGCACCGGCACAATCCTACGAAGTGATGATCGCGGATGGACGTTGGCTGCAGGTGAATGAACGCCGAACAAAAGATGGTGGTTTTGTATCTGTTGGCACCGACATCACGGCGCTAAAAACAGAAGAACAGCGTTTTCTTGAATCTGAGCGCAAGCTTACCGCTACAATCTCTGATCTGCGTCGTTCTCGTATCGCTCTTGAAACGCAAACCGAGCAATTAACGCAATTGGCTGAGCGCTATCTCGAACAAAAAGCGGAAGCTGAAACGGCCAACCGCGCGAAAAGCGAATTCTTAGCCAAGATGAGCCATGAATTGCGCACGCCGCTCAATGCCATTCTCGGCTTCTCTGAAATCATGGAAACCGAGCTTTATGGCACGCTTGGTCATCCGAAATACAAAGATTACTGCCACGATATCACACGCAGTGGCCAATCTCTTTTGACAATCATCGCCGATATTCTCGATATGGCCGAACTCGAGGCTGGAAAAATTCGCATCGATAAAAAGCTTATGGTTTTAAGTGATGCCGCTAGGGAAAGTGTTGAAGCGATGCGAGGGGCCGCAGAAGAAAAAGGCTTGAAACTTCACGCCAATTTTTCGGATCACAGCCCTCTTCTTGCTGATCGCCGGGCAATTTCCCGAATTCTGTCGCATCTACTTTCAAACGCAGTCAAATTTACCCCAGAAGGCGGTCGTATTTCGGTATCAACGCGTGAAGTGTCTGGCGCAATCAATCTTTATGTTGAAGATACCGGGATTGGAATCCCTAAAGACGCGCTATCGAAATTGGGGCGGCCCTTTGAATGGGTTGATCTTGATGCGCGCCAACCGACCGAAGGCGCTGGATTGGGTCTTGCCATCGCTCGCTCTTTCGCTGAATTGCATGGTGGCGCCTTGACAATACGCTCAACGGAAGGATCGGGAACCACGGTGCTTGTTCGATTTCCTATTCGCGCGGGGCCCCCACTCGAAGAAGCCGCGTAAGGGAAACAAACGAATCGCTGATCGTCAAGACTTAGCAAGTCTTTTTTTGACAACATCCCCAACCTTTGCGCGCAACTCAGAAAAATGTAGCTCAAGCATTTTGAAATCGGGCAACCCAGTGAGGATGGCCAATCTTTTCAATAAGGCTCGATCTGCTTTGCTAGGATTGAAATCGCCGCTGACCATGGCACGAAGCCATTGCATCATGTCACGCATCAACGAATAAGCTTCAATCAAAGGTGTTATGTCTTTTTCTGGCATCAAGCCAAGTCGTTTGGCGTTCAAGAGAATCGTTGTGGTTTCCGAAGCGATCCAATTTGGATGAGCTGTGCCCTCTTCGAGCACAAGGGCTTGCGCGATAAATTCAATATCTATTAAGCCACCGGCGACATGTTTGAAATCCCACGGATCGCTATTGCCTTTTTCGCTCGCAAGAAGTTCACGCATTTCGCGTGTACCTTTACGAATAGCGTTAACTTCGCGCGGCTTTGTGAGAATTTTCCGTAAAACCTCGCTCACCTCACTCATAAAGGACGTATCGCCGGCGACCGGGCGCGCCCGAACAAGTGCCAAATGTTCCCAGAGATCCGCTTCACTCCCGAAATGATAATCAAGGAAACCCCGATATTGCGTGGCTGCTGGCCCCTTATTTCCGGAAGGGCGAAGTCGCATATCGACTGCATAAAGCGTTCCCCTTCGCGTTGGTACCGTTAATGCGCTAATCAATCTTTGGGTCAATCGACCAAAATAAACAGTCGGATCCAAGGGGCGTGGTCCATCGCTCTCGACACATTCTGGATCAAAATCATAAAGAACAACGAGATCGAGATCCGAGGTTGCTGTCATTTCACGCGACCCCAAACGACCCATGCCGAGAACAGCCAGGCGGCCACTTTTCACAAATCCATGCTCCCGACTAAATCGGCGATGTACATCATCAATCGTTATGCGAATAAGACCTTCAGCGATCGCAGCAAATGCACCACCAGCCTGTTCCGGTGATAATACGCCCGACAACATGCGCACGCTCACCAAAAACATTTCATGCTGCCCCGTCTCACGAAGACGATCGAGAAAATCCTCCGCAAGATCACTTTCGCCAATCGAGGCTTTCATACGTTCAATGAGAAGCGGCAATTCGGGAAAAGGTTCAATAAAAGCCGGATCGATAATCGCATCGAGAAGATGTGGCCTGATAGCAACAATATCGGCAAGGCGCGGCGCCGAACCGAGAATATCGGAGAATAGCGTAAGGATGGGACGGTGTTCGCGCAAGATGGAGAAGAGTTCAACAGCGGCAGACATTCCGCCCAATACGCGATCAAACCCTGCAAGCGCTGCGTCTGGGTCAGCAGTTTTTCCAAAGGCGGCAAGCAAAGCCGGAATAAGTTCTGTTAACACTTCACGTGCGCGCGCACTCGTTACTGCAGAGCGTCTTCCAAAATGCCAGCCGCGAACCGTTTCAGTTGCTGTTTCAGGTGCCGTAAAACCCATACGGCGGAGCGTTTCGATTGTTTCTGGGTCATCTGTTGTACCCGTGAACACAAGACTACCTTCACGCACCGCAAGATCAGCACCCTCTTCAAATAATTGCGCGTAATGGCTCTCAACCTTCTTTGCTTGTGCAATTAAGGCTTTTGAAAAAGCGGCCTCACCTGAATATCCGCAAAAGAGAGCGAAGCGTTTCAATGCATCAGCATCACTTGGCAATCTTTGTATTTGCTCGTCATTGATCATCTGCAGACGGTGTTCAATACGCCTCAAAAATTTATAGGACTCGTTTAGATCATCCCGCGCCTTCTCCGAGATCCATTTCTCATGGGCCAAAACGCCAAGTATATCGAGGGTACGACGACCGCGAAGCGCCGTGCGCCGCCCACCAAATACAAGTTGTTGAGTTTGGACAAAAAATTCAATTTCACGAATTCCGCCACGACCCAATTTGATGTCATGGCCAGCAACCGCAATAGTTTCATGCCCCCGCACCGCATGGATTTGGCGCTTCATCGCATGAATGTCAGCAATCGCCGCAAAATCGAAATATTTCCGCCAAATAAAGGGCGATAAATCCGAAAGAAACGCCGCACCAATCGCTAGATCTCCAGCGACGGGTCGCGCTTTAATGAGGGCTGCACGCTCCCAATTTTGCCCAACACTCTCATAATAGGCAAAGGCTGAATTGACGGAAATTGCAACGGGCGTTGAGCTAGGATCAGGTCGCAGTCTTAAATCAACACGGAACACATAACCGTCTGCAGTCGACTCATCAATCAAGCGGACAATGCCTTTAACGATCTTGACAAAAAACGGACTGGGCTCAACACCTTCAGCTAAATTGGCTGCTGCGGGATCATAAAGAGCGATAATATCAATATCAGAAGAATAATTAAGCTCACGCGCTCCATGCTTTCCAAGCGCCAAAATCACGAAACCTTGCGGTTGTTCACGATTAAATGTCGTGATTTTTCCTGAGAGCGCTTCTTCCGCAAGAAGAAATGAAAGCACCGCTTTGAGGCTTGCATCCGCAAAATCAGAAAGTGCTTCGGTCACGCGGATCACATCCCACACACCGCCGAGATCACATAACGCAATCAGCAGAGCGGCCTCTTGTTTGATTTGCCGTAAAGCCCACTTGATTCCGGCTTCATCACCGGCATTTGTGTACGTAGCTTGTTCACAGGACGCGATAAGTTCTAGAAATAAAATATCAGGATCGTTTTCAACAATCCGTAAGAAACGTTTAGGGTTTCGTTGGATCAGCCGCCAAAGATAGGGTGAGTGTCCAGCAATCGCGATAATTAACTCATGGAATTTTGGATATTGATGGCTCAAATCTACGAGACGGTTTGATTCCGAATCGTTATTTGAATTTATCAAATGCTCAATGTGATTTTGCGCAGATTTCCGGTCAACCGGCTTCGGCGCGGCCTTAATTTGCTCAACTAAAGACAAACCCATCATCGTTCCCGTCTGGGCAATGAAAACACAACACGTAGACCCGGCAAATTATCTTCAAGTGTTAGTGTTCCATTATGAAGGCGCGCAATTGCAACGGCAAGAGAAAGCCCAAGGCCCAAGCCCGGCCTTGTACGCGAAGTCTCGAGGCAAACAAACCGATCAAGGACGCGGCCACGGTCTTTTTCAGCTATACAGGGACCGCGATCAGCAACTGAAAGCTCGACGCCGGCTGGCTTTTTGTTAAACACCAACCACAATTTCTTTTTTATTCTCGGAAAAACTATCCCCCGCAACAGAATACTTTATTGCATTATCAATAAGATTGGCGAGCGCCTGACTTAGCAATTCACGAGATCCTTTGATTTCACAGCGTCTTTCAGCATGCACACGCAAGATGAGCCCCGCTTCTTCTGCAAGCGGTTCATAAAGCTCGGCCACATCGTGAGCAGTCGCGACAATATCAAGCGTCTCTCCTTTGTCGAGGGCGCCGCCGGCTTCTGCCCGCGCGATCATCAAAAGCGTATTGAAAAGTTTGATCAGTCCGTCAGCCTCGTCGATCACATGGTCGAGCGCTAAACGCAATTCATCAACCGAATTTGATGAACGCAATGCTTCTTCCGCACTATTACGTAATCTTATGAGAGGCGTTTTTAAATCATTTGCAATATTGTCCGAAAATTCCTTTAACCCTTTCATCAATTCTTGAATGCGATCGAGAATCATATTCAGACTTTGCGCGAGGCGATAAAGCTCATCTCCGGTACCAGCAACAGTGAGACGCCCAGAAAAATCGCCTGCCATAATAAGACGCGTTGTTTCTGTCATTTGATCGATGCAGATCATTACGCGTCGCGCAACAAAAACACCACCCGCCACGGCGAGCGCCAAAACAAAAAGAATTGACCAACCACCCGTGCGCCAAATAACTGATCGAAACCGATCTGTCTCGGCGAGATCTCGGCCAACCATCAATCGAAAACCACCGGGTAAAATGACCGTTTCGACCAAAGCGCGATGAGGCCTTGGCTCACCATCTTCAATGATGCGATACAATAATTCATAAGTACCGGCTTTAAGGAGACCGTCACTTTCCAAGCTCATTATATTGCCGGCAAGTGTTTCACCTGCAGCCGAAGTCACAAGATAGAGCGATGATCCAGGTTGCTGCGAATGTCTTTCAATAAGACGCACAAGGCGAACAACACCACCCGAATTATATTGTGCAAGAAGGCCTTTGATTTCTTCGCCTAAAGTTATGCTAACCTGCTCATCAAGCAGTTTCTGCGCACAAAAACCGACATAGAGAAGAATCGTAACGGCAAATACCGTGAAGATCAGCAAAATGCCGATGGCAAGTTTAAACGCTGTTGTACGAAAAAGCCTACCTATTCGTTTCACGGATCGTATATCCCGCACCACGTATAGTATGAATTAGCTGAAGATCATGCCCCTTATCAATCTTCGACCTTAATCTCGAGACATGGACATCGATGACATTGGTTTGCGGATCAAAATGACAGTCCCACACTTGTTCGAGAAGCATGGTCCGCGTCACCACCTGTCCTGAATGTCGCATAAGATATTTAAGTAACCGGAATTCGCGCGGTTGTAGTTCAATTTCAACTCCAGCCCGCGTGACGCGGTGCGAAAGTCGATCAAGTTCCAGATCGGCGACACGGAAAATTATTTCTTCGGTTGGAGTAACCCGCGCACGACGTGAGAGAATTTCAACGCGCGCGAGAAGTTCTGAAAATGCGTAAGGCTTCGGAAGATAGTCATCCGCGCCGGCCCTAAGACCCTTCGCGCGATCATCAACTTGCCCAAGTGCCGAAAGAATGAGAACAGGCGTTTCAATCGATTGTTCACGTAATACGCGGATCAATGCGAGACCGTCCATGCGCGGTATCATTCGATCAACGATCAAGACATCATAGCAACCATCGGTCGCCATCGTGTAGCCGTTTATTCCGTCCGGCGCGTGGTCGATCGAGTGGCCTAATTCCCGAAAGGCTTTAACGAGATAGGCAGCGGCAGAGGCATCGTCTTCAATTAGCAAAAGCTTTATAATACGCAACACTTGGTCTGCTTTTCCGGCGAGGGTCAAGAAAAAAGTCAGATCCGGGGGCCACCGGACCTGCCGCTCAATATGGGGACCGCACCTCAGAGGACTTTGAATACGCGTCCCGCTTAAACACAGTCAGCCTTTCGGGAAAGCCAGAGCGACGAAGCGCATGCCGTCTTCACCTTTGACACGGAGAACCACGGCCTTGCGGCCGTCCTTTTTCGCTTCATCAATCGCGGCACGAACGTCAGAAGGCTTCATCACGCTCTTGCCGGCGACCTCTAGAATGATGTCGCCTTTATTGATTCCCTTTTCCGCGCCAATACCGTTGGGATCAACATTCGTCACAATCACGCCGCTTCCCTCTTTTGCCGGCGCCAGAGCGAGGCCAAAAGCGGGCGATGCTTTAGTCAATGCAGGATCTGCGGCCAGCGTTTTTGCTTCAGGCAAAGCTGCTAATTTTTTCGTCGCGACTTGTTCCTTGCCTTGACGCAAAAAGGTGATCTTAGTGCTATCGCCCGGTTTGATTTGTGACACATGGCGTGTCACATAGCGTGGGTTCGCCATAGCTTCACCATTGACAGCAATGATTGTGTCACCTGGTTTAAGTCCGGCATCGGCCGCAGGCTTTCCCGGCTGTGTTTCAGCAATCAAAGCGCCCTTAGTTTCTTTCAAGCCGAGGCTATCAGCAAGCTCAGGCGTGACAGGCTGAATTTGGACGCCGAGATATCCACGCACAACCGCACCGCTCTCTTTGAGAGATCCAATAATATTTGCTACCGTCTCTGAAGGAATTGCGAAGGCAATGCCGACACTGCCGCCCGACGGTGAATAAATCGCCGTGTTCACCCCAACAACTTCAGCTTTGAGATTAAAGGTTGGCCCACCGGAATTACCGCGATTCACTGGCGCATCAATTTGGATATAGTCGTCATAGGGGCCTGAACCAATATCGCGACCACGCGCGGATACGATGCCCGCCGTCACAGTTCCACGGCGACCAAAAGGATTGCCGACGGCCACAACCCAATCACCAACGCGCGGCGCTGCGTTCGCTAGCGGAATAAAGGTGAAATTTCCGCTTTATTCTGTTTTCAATAAAGCCAGATCGGTTTTCGGATCACGACCGATAATCTTAGCATCAATTGTTTTGCCATCATCGGTTGTCAGCGTCACAGTGACGGCATTTTCGACGACGTGATTATTGGTGACTAAATAACCATCCGCTGAAATGAAAAAGCCGGAACCTTGTGACATTCCGAATTGCTTCGGACAATGTTTATGTCCACCACGCCCGTCACGAAATTGTTTGAAAAATTTTTCAAGCGGATGTCCAGGCGGTAGACCTAGGATCATCATGGATCCCTCTTCGTCATTCGCATCTGCCGTCGCTTCCACTTTCACCTTTACGGAGACAACAGCCGGCCGAACGCGTTCAACAATATCGGCAAAAGAAGGCATCGCTTGTGCCATATTCTGTGTGTCGGCATAGGCCGGCATTGGCTTTAATTCGGGAATAAAGGGAACAGCGACACCGAGGCCAACTAGAATAGCTGCGCTTGCGAAAAGGCGCGCGCGAAGAGCGGGGCGCTTTTTTGAAATATTAAGAAGAGTATTATTCATTTCACTCACTCCATTTTTCAAAACCGGATCTCGGAGAATTTTACCGGACTAGGGAAATGATAAATGGCAGGAGACACCTTACAGCGACATCACTCGAGCACGAAAAATTGTTAAGATTTCAACGATTCTGACTTCTGTTCGCAAGAATCCGGTCAAGTTGCGCTTTCTCGTCATCCGTCAAAGGAACATCCGATCGGGAAAGAGCACCGCGGCGTTGCGCCGCACGCCAGACAAAAAAGCCGCTAATTAAAAGAGCAAAGAACGGCGCGCCCCAGAGAATAATTGTATCTGTCGCAAATCTCGGTTTCAGCAAAATGAATTCGCCATAGCGTTCGACGAGATATTGTCGAATTTGATTATCACTTTCTCCTGCCTTCAATCGATCACGGACCAGCAATCGCAAATCACGCGCGAGAGGCGCATCAGAATCGTCAATGGATTGATTTTGACAAACGAGGCAACGAAGTTCTGCTGAGATAGAACGTGCGCGTACTTCTAACGCAGGATCCTTTAGTATCTCATCAGGCTCGACCGCATAGGCTGTCGCGTTAAAAACAATAAGGGCAAAAAGTAAAAGAAAACGCCGCATCATGCCGGCGCTCCACGACTCTTGCCTGTTGTGCGTGATACGCGCTCTGCTGCCGTAATTCGAACGCGTCGATCAGAAAGCGACAAGGCACCACCAAGTGCCATGACGAGTGAACCGCCCCAGATCAAAGTGACCAACGGCTTCCAATAGAGATGAACGCTGACGCGGCCGTCGGGAAGAATTTCATTCAAGCTCGCATAAAGTTGGCCGAGACCAAAAGTCTCGATCCCGGCTTCAGTTGTTGGCATCTCTCGTCCGGCATGAACGCGCTTTGACGTTTCGAGCGCACCAAGAGATTGATTATCGCGTGTGATCAGGAACCGAGCACCCTCTTCCCGATAACCTTGTCCAGACCTTTTAAAACTTGCTTCCAGTGCAACTGTGTAAGGCCCAACAAGAATCTTCTCACCCGCTTTTGTAATTGAAATATGCTCAACACCCCATGCGGTGGCAGCAATGCCGATAACGGATATTCCGAGTCCCGCATGCGCCAGTGCGGCTCCCCATGCAGAGCGGGGCAATCCCCAAGCGCGAGCAACGATAACTCCTATATCGAAGCGAAGCGGCCATATCCGAGTAAAAATGTCTGTTGCCGAGCCGAGGATCATCCACAGACCCAATCCAATCCCGACAGGAGCCATAATAGGTCCGCCTATCGTGAAGGCAAAAATAATCATAACCGCAAGAACAGACATTCCGAATGCAAATAGAAGTTTTTGCATGACACCAAGAAGATCACCGCGCTTCCACGCCAGTGACTGGCCAAAGGGAACAAGGACCAAAAGAATGATAAACAAAGGGACGGCGGTAAGATTGAAATAAGGCGCACCAACAGAAATTTTCGCACCCGAAAATGTTTCGAGCACAAGTGGGTAAAGTGTTCCTACAAGTACCGCCACTGTCGAGGCTGCAAGAAAAAGATTGTTGAGAACCAACGCACCTTCACGGGACACAGGCGCAAACAACCCGCCCTGCCTGAGCGATGAAGCACGCAACGCGAACATTAGGAGACCGCCGCCGATAAAGACAACCAGAATACCTAAGATAAAAAGACCGCGACCCGGATCGCTTGCGAAAGAATGAACAGACGTGATGACTCCAGAGCGCACCAAAAACGTACCAAGGAGTGACAAAGAGAAAGTCAAAATTGAAAGTAAGATTGTCCAAACTTTAAGCGCATCACGCTTTTCCATCACAATGGTTGAATGCAAAAGAGCAGTGCCCATGAGCCAAGGCATCAAAGATGCGTTCTCGACCGGATCCCAAAACCACCAGCCGCCCCAACCCAATTCATAATAGGCCCAATAGGACCCCATCGCGATGCCGAGAGTGAGAAAGATCCACGCGATTAATGTCCAAGGCCGAACAAAGCGCGCCCAGATCGCATCGATTCTTCCATGGATCAAAGCGCCAATCGCAAAAGAGAAGGCAACGGAAAAACCAACGTAACCAAGATACAAAAGTGGCGGGTGAATAGCGAGACCCGGATCTGCAAGAATAGGGTTTAAACCTTGACCATCAGATGGTGGATCACCAACGCGTAGAAAAGGATTAGATGTAAGAACAATAAAGATCAGAAAAGCTAAAGCGATGGCACCTTGAACCGAGAGAACGCTGGCAAGAAGTCGCTCTGGCATCCCGTCCCCGCGGAAGGCAACGAGGGCAGCGAAAAAAACGAGTATCAAAACCCAGAGCATCATTGAGCCCTCATGATTGCTCCAGACGCCTGAAATTTTATAAATCAGTGGCTTTGTAGAGTGTGAGTTCAAGACAACATTGGCAACAGAAAAATCTGAACTTAAATAGGCATAAGTCAATGCACCATAACTCAACAAAACAAGCGCGAATGTAACAAAGGCTGAAATTCGCGCCATGCTCTGCAACCATGGATCTTGCCGGACGGCGCCCCAAAGCGGAAACACACATTGCACAAAGGTTGTCATTATCGCCAAAATGAGAGCGTAATGTCCAAGTTCAATGATCATGGCCTACCTTCGTTCATTTTGGTGCACCACCCTGCCAGACGCCTTTTTCTTTCAAGGCATCCGCAACTTCTTTCGGCATATAATTTTCATCATGTTTTGCGAGGACGGCGTCGGCTTGTAAAACATGATCCGGCGTTATGACACCTTCCGAAACGACGCCCTGTCCTTCACGGAAAAGATCAGGTAATAAGCCTTTATAGACAACAGATAATTTTGCGTCACCGTCTGTAATTGCAAATTTGATAATCGGAAATGCAGATTTATCAACGCTTCCCAAATCCACAAGACCTCCGATCCGCACACGCGTTCCTGGCCCAATCACCTGTTTGGTTAAATCAGATGGCGTATAAAAAAAGACGATCCGGTCATTCAGCGCGTATAGGATCAATCCCGCCGAACTCGCAAGAATGAGACCCGCTACCGCAATCAACGAAAGTCTCTTTTGTTTACGCGTCATCTCTATGCCTTATTTCAACCCTAAATCACGGGCCGCTGCTTCAATTTTTGCGAGAGTGGCTTGATCATTGGTGAAAGAATTTTTTGCACGATCACGTGCGGCTTGCGCTTTGTCACTATCTCCCAAAACTTGATAAGCGCGCATCAAGCGTAACCAGCCGTCCAGATCAGATCCGTCTTTTGTCAATTTCTCATCAAGGCGTTGAACCATTGAACGGATCATTGCGCCTTGTTCTGTTGTTTCATCAGGCACCAAAGATTGCGTATTTCCGGTCAGCGCATCGATACGGCGCGCAATCAATTGTCCAGGCTCGGAATCCGGCGGGATATGACTAGCTAGCGCTTGATAGAGTGAAAGCGCGCGCGACTTGTCTCCATCCTGCTCGGCGGCTACAGCTTGGTAATATTGTGCGCGTTGATTTTTAGGATCAATCGCAAGTGCTTTTTCAATATCTTTCAAGGCATCAGAGGTTACGATCCCATCGGCCGCAGCCATACGCGCTTCGCCAAGACCTGAACGCAACTCAGCACTCTCGCCTAAAATACTGATCGCTTTTGTATAGGCCGTAATCGCCTCACTAAATCGACCCGTCGAAACATAAACTGGTGCAATCGTCGCCCAACCAATGCCATCTTCAGGATACGTTTCGAGCCGCGCCTCTTCTTGCGTGATTGATGTTGAGAGATCTGTATCTTTTGCGAAGCCGTCCAACCGAGCCGACAAAGGCTGATCAGGCAAACCCGGTGAACCTGTATAATTGTAAAGCGAATAGGCCCCGAACGGAACTCCAAGGATCAAGAGAACTGCTACAATTCTACGACGTTTTTCATTGGAAAAATCAGAAGATGAAATTCTTTGCTCTGTCTGCGAGGACAACAAACGACGGGCTGCTTCTCTGCGAGCTTGTTCTGCGGCATCCGGAGCGATCAAACCGCGCGCGAGGTCTTGATCAATATTTGCAATCTGCAGGGCATAAAAATCGCGATCATCAATGTCGGGAGTATGACGCAAGACCCGCGAAAGCGGCCACAGCAATCCGAAGATTGTAAACCCGGTAAAAGAGGCGACGAGTAACCAGAAAACCATGTGTATTTTTTAGGCCCAGAGAGATGCAAGGTCACGAAAAAAAATAAAAGAAGGGGCGAGGCACCTGTGTGTCCCGCCACAAAACACGAAAAGACGTGTTCATTACTGTCAGTTGACGATATCCCAAGCACCATCCGCCGCCTTACAGGCCGTACCTACACCCGTCTCCGGCTTGCCATTAATGTAGATCTTGTGGGTGTAAGTGCGGCAGGTGCGACTGTTCTCAGCATAAACGGGGCCAGGTTCGACAAAGCCATAAGAGCCGCTCGGCGCCTGCCATTTGGTCTGCTTGCCACTGTTCAAAGCCAAAGACTGAGCGCCAGAGGCTTGCCGCTTGGCTTCCTCGTCGAGGCCGCGACCGATGGAACTGCCAATCATACCGCCCAGCATCGTACCGGCAATAATGGCCGCCGTATTTCCACTATCTTTACCGATTTTGCTTCCGATAACGCCGCCGGCAATGGCCCCTAGAATCGTCCCACCCGATTCGTTTGGACCAGTCGTCTGCGAACACCCTGCAGCACCAAATGCCACGCCAACCGCTAAAAAAATCGATATCGCCGATTTTATCGACATAAAAAACCCCCGAAACCTTATTGTTTCTGTGATCCGATTGATGAAATTACGACTTCAAGCCACTAAATCAACTAAGAAATTCAGACAATTTTCAGGCGGTTTTTTGATTAAATCACAAGGACGGCAATCGAAGGCGCGCACGTAAGCCGCCAAAGTCAGAATCTTCCAAAGCCAGCGA
>Ga0194124_10001109_pt1 | contig 35903 bp, 27 predicted proteins | sample TA2KigCas0mmetaG_FD_148605 | JGI IMG/M metagenome (GOLD analysis project Ga0194124, IMG submission 148605) | Freshwater microbial communities from Lake Tanganyika, Tanzania - TA2015031 Kigoma Deep Cast 0m | ecosystem: Environmental > Aquatic > Freshwater > Lake | place: Tanzania: Lake...
CTACTTTTTTGATAAATAATATTGTTCAATACGTTGTTGTATTGACTTATGCGGTACCCGCCGCGTATCGGCTAGAACCCGAAATTAAAGGAGAAAAACAATGGGTCGTCCACTAAAAATCGCAAAAGCCCAAGCTGTGGTTACATTAACAGCAACAGCAGCGGCAACAGATATCGTAACTACTTCAGCAAACTTTACTACTCTAGGCATTATTGCAGGCATGCCATTCATTCCAGCAAGCAGCGTAGGTGGTTTAGTAGCAGGTACTACATATTTTATTCTAGAGGTAATTAACGCAGGTGCTAACAGTACATTTACTGTGTCTGCAACTACACTTTCTGCAAATCCAACTTCTGAGAAAGTTGATCTTTCAACTACAGCAGCACAATCTGTAGCCCTAACAGTTGGCGTTGTTGATGCATATTTCAACAATCCAATCAGCGGCGAAGGGTATCCAGCAACTAACACAGCAACATTTGGTGTAGTTGGGGGTAATACTGCAATATTTGGTAATCAAGTTCTATGTCGCGTTGCAGTTGGCCAGTCAGGTACAGGGACTTTAACAGCAGCTACAAATAGCACTACTGTAACAGGCAGTAGCACTGTATTTGATACTCAACTATCAGCAGGTTCAGTATTAGCCAATAGTGATGGAGATTTGATTGGCTATGTAGATAGTATTACTGCTGCTGACGAGCTTGAATTAACCGCTAATGCGGCGGTCGCTGTATCAGGCGGAAGTTTTGCATATGCTGACAATGAAGCGGGATTCATCGTGCGTCAAAAAGGCAAACAGAAGTATTTGGTAAAAGGATCAACATCTGGATTAGTAGGTGCGTGCTATACAGCGAACCTAGCAAACACAGCGTTGTTACCAAACACTATGTCAATCATTGCAACATATGCTAACGCAGACACTACTCTAGTACAAAGCCTAAGTGATCATACTCTTGAAATATTTACAGCAACTTCTGGCGAGACAGCATTGCCAAATGATGCAGCAAATATTAACAATAGTTCACCAGCATTCGGTACATTCAATACTGCTGCTGTGGCTAACGCTGATAATGGTATGCCTTATCCATTAGTAAGTATTAATAAGGCTTGATAGGAAGTAAAAAATGCCAACAACAGTAAGAAAGCGTTTTGAACAAACTGTTACCGATGTGGCAGTATTGCAATTAGAAGTTCGCAATCTACATGATAAGGTTGATGAATTGAAAATTGATGTTAAAGATTTACACGAATGTTTAGATCGTAACCCAGCTGAAACGAGAGATTTCTTAAAAGAGTTTCAAGACAGCCAAAATAAAGCACATGAAGAATTAGCAGACAAGGTATCAGGCATTGAAAAGATAAAATGGATGCTAATGGGCGCAGCAGCAATACTGGGCGCTACGGGTGTCGAAGCAATTCAGATGATTGTAGGCTGAGTATAGTCTATATGACTAGTAAAAACGGGGCATAAAGCCCCGTTTTTATTGTGTAAGTGTTTTTAGTTTTTCTTGCACTACATCAATATTAATAGTTGAAAATAATCCAGGATGTAGTGGTCGTGGATATTGTCCATCGCCTACCCATGCATATCCACAATGTTCATCATTAAGTAATGGTTTGAATTCTTCATTTATCGCACAGAAAAAAGTATGGTAAGTAAAACTTCCATTCACAAACTTTTGAATAGGAATTAATTTAGCGTTAGTAGGCCAGTAACTAGTTTCTTCTAAACATTCACGTTTTAATCCATTTAGTAATGTTTCTTCTGGATCTATTTTTCCTCCAGGTATACTCCATACATAGGCTTTACCATCGTTTCTAAAAAGATATAAGAAACGTTTTGTTATTTTACAATAAAAGAATATTCCAACTGCTGTATTATTCATTAGATCACTATACTGTAATCACCCTGTTCATACCAACCTTCATATGATTTCATCCATTGTCCTTCTTCTTGAACATATCTATATTGTACATTATTAGCAAGATTAGTTACATATTCAACATCACCTTCTTCAGCGTCACTGGCATCAAAGTCTACGCTCCAACTCATGGTCGTCGAACTAAATTGTATAATATCATTAGTGCTTGCAATTAAATCTCCCCAAGCAGCTGTACTATTATCTTCATGTCCTATATTTTCAACAATTAAATATCTGCGTCCATTTATAGGCCCTGGTAAACCTGCATTTGGGCCTACCATTAGTGGATTAATAACACCACTGACTGAAGTTAATGTGTTTTGAGGTAATGTATCAGTGTCTACTTGATAAATTAATATTCTATCATCTAATGGATCTGGAACAATTGTACCAACAATTTCATCCTCCATATAAGGGTTCTGTAACCATATTTGACTAATGCCTGGTTTCCATTTACCATATACGTTCAATAACGCAGTCCAATATAAATTAGTATTTGGAGGTGCTGGCATTTCAAAAGTTTCATTACTTGGATAGAACGGTTCATCGTTAGGTAAAAGTTGTAATGTTCCATTCTGAAATAAAACTTTATAACCATATGGAGTAATTTTTTGTCGTGTACCTAATAATAAATCTTCATCTTTAATATCAAGTAATGATTTACCTTTATATATACTAGCAATAACTTTATGAATTACTCCCATCTTTTTCAGTTTACTACTTGTACTGATGAATATAGGCATGTAAAAACGCCAAGTTAATACGTCAATTGGATTGCCTGTACCAATAGGTATACTGCGACTACTAAATGTAATACCATCTTGAAAAACAACACTTAATGACGTCCAATCTATAAAGTTGTCTGTACTTTGAATTTCTAATGCAGGATTAAAAAGCGTACCTAATTGCTCCATTAATTGTAATTTTTGATTATAATTTGTAGTCCACATATCAACTTGACAACGTAATGTATAAGGTACCGGCATCAAACGTTCTACAGTAAATGCTTGCCCTTGTGTAGTTTCGTATGTCTGACTTTCAGAATTATATGCACGTTGTCGTACATTAAGTCTATCTATAAATGTAGGATCTTGCATACGTCCTTGATCATATTCTAATCCAGTAATATAATAAGTTATTAATGGAGCACTGGGTAAATTACTTGCACTATTTTTTGCAATAATTGTACTAGCTTGTCTACTAGCATCGCCGTACATTACAGGAACACGAACAAGTATGTCATTGCCGTTGGGATCCTTACCTTTAGTTACATACCAATTACTAAAAATCTTAGCAAATTGTAATAAGAATCTACGTATTTGATTATCGTAAAAAAATTGTGCCATATTTTATTCTTCTGGTGGTATAGGTGTTTGTGGTAAGTTTAATATTTGACTTAATGGCTGTGCTGACTTTATTAATTTCTCTTGATTATTTACGTAGATTTCCCCGTCATCATTAATAAAGCCACTAAGTTGTGATTTATCAGCATATGTAAATCCTGTGTCAGTTCTTACTTTAGTGCTAATACGTACCCATAGTTGTCCGTCCCAGCGATATAATATTTGTGGCAAATAATCTATACGTAAGAAATAATCTCCAACTTGTGGACTTTGTGGAAAACTAATACCTGCCCCTGTAGGAATTCCATTTGGTGCCTCTCCAGTGCCATCAAGATAACCGCTAGTATACCCAAACGATCTTGGACTGGCTCGCATGATAAACTGAAACGCTGGATCGCAATCTGCACGATAGTTCATAGTTTGTGGTCCATATGGTTCCGTACCTGTAAAACCAGACGCTACAGGATTTTGGTCAGCCGTAGCATAAGTGTTGTCAGCAGTACCATAAGGGCCAGTTACTGGCCCTAATGGTAATATAGTCAATACTCTGTCATTTTCTACTACACGGCTTGTGCCTACGTCCTGTAGTGGGGCAGGTTTATATTCACGTACTTGTAAACTTACTGGATTTTTGCCTACTAATTTATCAACACCATCAACTGTCATGTTCCATAAATTTTCTACTGTGGCTTTAGGGATACGCAAAGCAGCACTTTTCATACTGTATGATGGATTCGATACAAATAATATTGTGCCGGTACTATTAACATTAGGTGGACCGTCATTTGCTTGTTCTATGCCCTCTGGGGGTGCAGGCTGATCGAACTTATTTGACTTAACACCATTTTCTTCAAAGACGCCATATGTAGGTACTATATAAAGTTTGCTACGATCATAACCTGCTTTAGGAACAATACGTTTCGCTTCCTCAAGTTGAGCATTGTTAATTTCAATATTTCTATTGTATGTAGCAAGTATATCTTTTAGGTTTTGTCCTGTATCTAATCTCCAGTAAGTAGAATCAGGAGGGCTTGTATTTGCCGGTACATCAGTAATACTAATATAATTTTTATCGCCAAAACTTACAACATAACCAGCAGCATATGTTTTAGTTTTATCCCAATCTCCTAAATAATTATCTTGATTAATTGGTTCTTTAAGTATGTTACTAAATTCTTCACTGTCTACTAATGGTTCACATTTAATACGCCATAGATGTGGATACCATGTTTGACTAAACCCTTCACTAGCAAAATTAGAATCTGTAATTTGATAAAAACGTTTAAGTGCTACTGGTATAGTTTCTTTCAAAGGATTATAGTCTAATAAATGTGGCAACTCAAGAACATCGCCCACCATTAACTTTCTACCAACGATATCGATCATATCGTTATAGTGAACGGTGATGAATATAATGTCATTATTCAAGAATAAGCCAAACTGGCTTAGATCGAAGTCTAAGTTTTGAACACTATAATGACCACGTAATCTATAAATGTTTGGATCATATTTACGATCACGATTTTCTAAAAACAATAAATCTTGTATCTGATTTGGATCAGTTGTCAGGTATTGGGGTTGAGTATAATCAACACTAGGTGTCTGTGCATCTGGGCCTAGATACTTATGAATATATAAGTCAGTGCCACCAACTGTCAACATTTCGGATATTGTTGTATCCATAAATTTGTAGTCGTTTTGTTTGGTAGGGCTATATAAGGACAGTTTAGGCATATAGTATTTAGTTTAAAATCAATGGCTTACATAGACTTGACTCTATTTAAATAAGGCTTTATAATAGTAGGGTTGAAGTATAATTACGGAGTTTTTCATGGTTAAGTCAAAATCAGAAATTAAAGAGTTGCACCCACGCGACACTGACGCAAAGTACATTGGGCCCGAACCCACATTCGACTATGCAGCGGTTAGCACTACGTGGGAACTCGCCAAAGCATTTAATTGGTATAATCACTTTTATGATAATAAGGACGCTAAGGAATTTCTTGCCCAATATCTAGATGTTGTGGGCAAGCAACAAGTTGCGAAAACGCTACGCCGCGTCAATGATCGTCATGTCAAGCCCACTTATGGTTGGCTTGCACGATGCATTGTCAGGGGCAGCGTAGTAGATAATGATACTCTGTCTAAGTTGCAATCTGAGATTGATCGTCTTGTGTCACTCACTCAGCCCGATGACACTACAGACGTTCCTGTTGTGGGTAATCGCCCCAATGTGCAGGAGATCATGCGTGAGCGTACTCTGAATCTTGGCGGCGAACTTGAAGGCTTGTGGGACGAGTATATAAAAAATGGTGCTGGTAAAGATGGTATCAAGGCAATTGAAGTGTTGTCACAAAGCAACATATTACCGCAGCACGTTCCTATTCTTATTGAAGCCTGGCAAACTAAACTTGATGAGTACAACGAAGTTGCATCGGGTAAAGATGAACAGTTAAACGAGGCGTATGAGCGTTTCGGTAAGATTCAGTTACGTAACATCATAGGCAGTATTGAGACTGTAATTGCCGATCTTAACGCATATGTTGGTATGAAGAAAGCAGGCAAGAAGCCCCGTGCTAAAAAGACAGTGCCTGTTGAGAAAATTGTCAGACGTTTGAAGTATCTCAAATCTCTCAAACTTGAAAAATTAGAACTTACAAGTATTAGCCCAACTAAACTGCATGGCTGTAGTGAGGCATGGGTATACGATACTAAGAAGCGTAAACTGCATCATTATGTTGCTGATGAGTATACCAAAAGTCTTAGTGTCAAGAGTAATACTCTGATTGGTTTCTGTACTAAGGAATCGCAGATCAAAACTCTACGCAAGCCTGAAGAGCAAATTAAAGTTATTATGGGTAGCAAGCCTGCTGCGCGTAAATTCTTTGATAGCATTAAGGCAGTAGCAGCAAAGCCTAATGGTCGCTTTAATGCTAACATGATTATATTGAGGGCATTCTAATGGATAATAAATATGAATTTGATCCTATCAAATCAAGAATGGGAACACTAATGCAAATTATAGATACAGCTATACTATCTACCAATGATCGTAACGATCACTTGATGCTAGCGTGTGCTATGCTGCAACGCACAAGAGAAATTTTTGACTATACATTAGGCGAGAGTGGACGTAAAACGATGTTTAAGGATTTAGTATGAGTAACCAAATTGATTTAAAAAAATATCAAGAGTTTGTAAAGGCTGTTACTAGCAAAGAAAGTAATGATCTTACAGAGTTTATGAATCGTTTGGACCAGTTAGATGCGAATTATGAATCATATGGTCCAGATGGCGAGTATATGCATGGGCCAATGGCTAATGTACCTTTATTACTTACAGGCGCTATAGGATTGAATAGTGAAGCCGGCGAGTTAATCGAGATCGTAAAAAAGATACTATTTCAAGGTAAACCACTAAGCCAAGAAAACGTCTTTCATATGAAACGCGAATTGGGAGATATTATGTGGTACTGGATTAGTACTTGTCGCGCACTTGAGTTAGATCCAAATGATGTAATTGCGGAGAATGTACGTAAACTTGAAGCACGATACCCTGGCGGCAAGTTTGATGTATATCAAAGTGAACATAGGAAGATTGAAGATATATAAAAAGTGCAAACAAAATTTACATTTGCAAGTTTAGGCTGTTCCCATAGTAGTTATTATGCTGGTACACCCTGGCCTATTATGCTTTCACAAAAATTGAATTGTGAACTAAAAATGGCATATAGTGCAGGTGCTGGGAACGAAATGAATGTAACAAAATTAAATCAACTACTAGTAAACAATAAATTAGATTTAGTAATAGTTCAGTTAACAAGCGCCGGCAGATTAACTTTGGGACTAAATTCTGAAAGTTTTAATTTTTATGAACCTATATCATCAGACAAAGACCTTACAGGCACTCATAATGTTAATAACGTAACTTATTATACTTTCAATCATACTAGTAATTTAGAAAACCTTAAAAGACATCTTAATAAATCATATCATAGTGATGTTGACGATTTGATTATTAATCACATAATTACAAGCGAATATAATTTATATCATAAAATTGTACATACCATTTGCGCCATGGAAAATTTGGCTAGAATGTATGGTATTCCAATTGTTTTCTTTAGTTGGTGTGATGATATAGAAAAAATTATGAAAGAAAACAATTATGCTACTGTGTATAATAACTTGAATTTTATACCAGGAACTGCTGAAGGTTTTTTCCATGAGAAAAAGATTGAAAGAGTAAAGACAGGACCCGCTGCTGGACATTATGATACCACAGCACATACAAGTCTTGCATTTGAGTATATTTTACCATATCTCATATCACACAATTTTATACAATATCAAGCATCAGATATAGTTTAACTTATACATAAACTTCCGATAAATAGTTTATTATCGGGAAGTTTTATGGCTAACGATCCACTAGCAACACCTACAAATGCTACTTTAGAAGAAGCAAAACAAGGTTTATTCAATAATCTACGCTTGCGTTTAGGTGGTGATATAATTGATCTAGAATTAGATCCGCAACACTATGAGGCTGCATATAACTACACTATTAAATTATATCGTCAGGCAGCACAAAATGCTAATATAGAGTCTTATACTTTACTTACAATTATTAAAAATATTGATACCTATACTCTTCCTGCAGAATTTATAAATGTACGTGCAATATTTCGTAGAACAGTAGGTCTTGAAACAGGACCAAGTAGCACAAGTTTTGATCCATTTTCAAGTGCTATATTAAACACTTATCTATTAAACTATAACTACACAGGTGGTATGGCTACATACGACTTTTATGCAGGCTATGTTGAATTAGCAGCACGTATGTTCGGTGGCTATGTTACATACACATTTAATCCAGTAACAAAAGTGTTGAAAATGGTACGTGACTTTAAAGGTACAGGTGAGCGTGTACTTATTTGGGCAGATGTTCAGCGACCAGAATTAGAATTATTACTAGATCCCGGCGCAGGCGTTTGGATAGGTAATATGATTTTGGCAGTGCTTAAAGGTATAATTGGCGAAGCCCGTGAAAAATATGGTAGTATTGCCGGACCCGGTGGTGGCACAACTTTGAATGGTACTGCAATGAAAAATGAAAGTAAAGAAGAGATGAATCGTTTAATGGATGAGTTGCGTAAGTATGTAGATTATAGTCAGCCTCTAACTTGGATTCAAGGTTAAAGATTACAGCACTTAGTAGTTTTTAGTTGCATGATTTTATGAAATTTCAAATTCTTTCATCTGAAAGGGGATTTCTAAAAGATACACCTAGCGATTTAGACAAGATTAAGTGGCCAGGCAAACAAAATTTTAAACATAGTAATAAGGCAAATTTACATGCTCCCTGCTATTATAAAATAATCAAGGAAAATTTTTTACAGATAGGCATACAAGTTGATTTGTTACATTTTGAGGAAATAGATAAAAAATTACCATGGATTGTTGATGTTAGTCTAAATTGGTGGAATTACAGTGAATTTGATGGGAATATTTTAGACAGTATAAATGATGATGTTAAGAAAGAATTGATAGAAGGATGTGCTTATCTTGTAATTAACAATAGTTGGGAAAGTCACACTAGATGTTTTTTTGAAAAAACACATCAGCTTTTAAAAAATACACAGTTACCTGCTCATAAAGTAATCTATGTATGTAATGCCTATAAACTAAATGAACACTATGAAAGTTTTGCAAATGAACAAAATATTAAAGATAAAATTTTAACTATATATTCGCCACACTTATTCAATACGTTTAACAAACTTGAATTCCCATTATATGATTACGACAGAACTAAACCTAAAATTAAAACTTATCTTTGTTTGAATAGAATGCCTAGAGAGCATAGAATAATGATGGTATCATTATTATCTTACTATGATCTTTTACAATATGGATACGTAAGTTTAGGCACCACTCCTAATGTAAGGTGCTGCGAATTGGATAGAGACGAAAGATTACGTATAGGATTTGAAAAAATTAAACATAAGTTTCCATTAACAGTAGATACAAATGATTTTATTACTAATCATGTAGGGTATACGTCATTTCCTATAGAGTTTTGTCAACAAACATATTTCAGTTTAATTATCGGCACATGGGCTTTAGAAGAACAGGAACGTTCAGTATCTATTAATGAAAAGGAAATTAAATCTATATTGGCAAAACATCCCTTTATTACTTTTGCTAGACCCTATACATTAGAATATATAAAAGACATGGGATTTCTTACCTTCTCCAAATGGTTTGATGAAAGTTATGATCAAGAAGTAAACGACATTAAAAGAATGGAAAAAATAGCAATGGAAGTTAAAAGATTGACCAGTTTAAATGCTAAACAATGGCAAGTAATATTAAACGAAATGGAGCCTATTTTACAACATAACTACAATAGATGTGTAAATTATGTCTCTGATAGATGCTATTTTCAATCTGATTTAAAAAAGTTCCTATATTTGGTCGCTTCAACTGATAAGGCGATAGATAGAAAGGCTGGAAGTGCTATATAGTCTTGGTTATTAAATATTGGTAAAAATAACGCTAGATTTTTGTAATCAAGCCTTATATAATAGTATTATGGAAATTAGTATATGATTATCAGCATTACTGGCTTTATTGGGTCTGGTAAGGACACGATTGCTGATTATCTTGTAACCTTTAAGGGATTCAGGCGTATGAGTTTTGCGGAACCGCTCAAAGATGCAATTAGCGCAATCTTTGGCTGGGACCGTGAATTACTTGAAGGTAGAACAGCCCATAGTCGTGAATGGCGAGAGCAAGTTGATATTTGGTGGGCAAAAAGATTAGATTTGCCGCATTTAACGCCACGTTTTGTATTACAGCAGTGGGGAACAGAAGTAGGCCGTCGTGCGTTTCACGATGATATATGGATTGCTAGCGTAGAAAATAAACTACGTAGTATAAAAGACAACATAGTATTGAGCGATGCACGTTTCCCTAATGAACTTAAAGCAATTAAGAACGCAGGGGGAAATACAATAAGAGTTAATCGTGGGGAAAACCCTTTTTGGTATGATGCGGCTCTTGAATATAGTCGTGGTTATTATAGTGCTGGATATATGAATGCTAGAAAAATACTAGAAGAACATAATATTCATGCTAGTGAATATAGTAGTGTGGGACTTAAATATGATTACTACATTGATAATAATAGCACAGTAGATGAACTACATCGTCAAATTGACTCAATAATCAATCTGTAAATCGCCGCGCTTCCAGGACAATTCTTTTCGCTTAACAATTTCTACACAATTTAAACAAATAGTCCTTAGATTTACAAGTTTAATGTTTTTTAAATTTCCATCAATGTGAAATACAGTCATTTGACTAGGATATATTGATTTAAAACCACAATTATCACATACTAGTTTCTTTTTATACCCAGCCTTTTCCCAATTAAATAATCTTTTTTTTGCTTTAATTTTCTTTTTGCCGCAATCATCACAATGACTGCGATAATGCTTAATATTATCCTTTATATAGTTAATAGCACTATAATTCTTATTACAAACAGTACAAATAGGTCTTATTTTAATCATAAACTTATTTAACAAAAAACCTTCGAAGGTTTGCTATTGGGCAGTTTTTCCTATTAATTAATAAATATTATTAAGAAACCAGGGTATGTAACCCTCAAAATATTACAACATAGGAAACAGAAAAATGCCAGCTTTAACATCACCAGGCGTCGAAGTTACAATTATCGACCAGTCACAATATCTACCCGCAGCAGGCGGAAGTGTACCATTCGTAATGGTTGCTACAGCAGCAAATAAGGCTAACCCAGCAGGCGTAGGTATTGCGCAAGCAACAACAACTGCAAATGCAGGTAAATTATTTCAAGTCACTAGTCAGAGAGATTTGGTTACACTATATGGTAATCCATTCTTCTATCAGACTGCTGACGGTACTCCAATTCAAGGGTATGAATTAAATGAGTATGGTCTATTAGCAGCGTACTCAGTATTGGGTGTAACAAACAATGCTTATATATTAAGGGCAGATATTGATCTAGCAAGTCTAGTAGGTAGAACAGGACGCCCAACTGCAAATCCAGCAGATGGCACATACTGGTTAGATACAACTACAACAACTTGGGGTATCTATTGTTGGAGCAACGAAAAACAATCATATTATTATAAGTCACCTGTAGCAATAATCACTGACGAAGAGGATACATCTTCAGGTGCCCCTGCTGCAAGCATTGGCGCAATAGGCGATTTTGCTATAGTTGATTATGAAGCCAAAGAAGGCAATCCAGTAACAGAAAAGGCTACTTATTATTATAAGAATTATTTGAATTCTTGGGTCGAAGTAGGTAGTTTCGATTGGCTAAGTTCTATCCCAATGGTTTCGGGAAGTACTACTAGCCCAACTATTACTATTGGCGATACAGTAACATTTACTAATAGCGGAGTAACATATACTGTTACTGCGACTGGAACTACACTAAGTTCACTTGTTGGTCAAATTAATAATACATTAGCAATACAAGATATTGCTGCAAGTTCAACCAATAATGTACTTAACATATTTGGTCGTAGCCTAATTGACGATGACCCAACTTCCAGTGCAACAAAATGGACATTGGGCGGTACAGCATTATCATCACTAGGTATAACTGCAGGTGATTACTATCAACCACAAATGTTCTTTGGTACGTCAGCGCAGCAGCCATTGTGGCAGGGCAGTCTTCCAGCAGTTGCAGGAACAACACCTGCTCCAACTAATTCAGTATGGATTAAAATCTCAACTGTAACTAATGGATTAAATCCAAAAGTTAGTAGTTTTGATTCAACACTTGCTACTTGGAGATCACGTACTTGTAACGTATTCCAAAGTGACATGCTAGCCACTAATGCAGTAGATACTCTTGGTGGTAAGAATATTCCAGCAGGTAGCGTATATATGCAGGTCGATCCGTATGGAGCATATGATCAATCTCCAGTATATATTTGGAAGCGTAATTCTATAGGGCCAACTGTTGTTACAGGCAGCAACACTAGCCCAGAATTTAGTTCAGGTGGTACATTAAAAGTTCAAGTAAGTGCTCCTGGCGAAACAGCGTTTCAAAATAATCCATTAACTTCTGAACCTTGGGAAGTTACTATTGCTGCTAGCAGTAATGCAGCACAGTTTGCAACAGCATGGAGTGCAGCAAATATTAGTTACACTACGGCAGCTGTAAACAGTGATGGCGCAATCGTAATAACTCACACAGAAGGCGGTGAAATTGTTATCAATGAAAATACTGGTACAAACTATGCGTCAATCGGTGTACTAGACGAGGCAGGTTTAGTATCAGGTACTACAGATGGCTGTAAGTGGGGACCATCAGTAGCAATTTCTGATACTGCATTTGCAACAACTAATATCTCATCATCAGGTACAGGTCTAACTGTTAATTTATCGACTCAATATGGTTATGTAACAGTTGATAGAGATACTTTTGGTAATGCAGGCTCAGGCTATGCTGCTGGCGATACTGTAAAAGTATTAGGCACATTAATTGGCGGCGCTGCTACAACTAATGACGTAAACATAAAGATTACAGCAGTAAGCGGCGGAGCCGTCACAGCAGTTGCGTTAGCAGGATCAACAGCAAGTGTTGCTCCAACTATGTTCACTACTATGTTAAGTAACTGGTATTATGTGGACTACGAACCAAACGAAGGTTTCCCAAATGTTGCCCCGCCAGATAGAACTAATTGGTTCTGGGCTGTTGCTGACCAAGCAGATATTATGGTTAGATGCCAAACAGCAGATGCAACAACTGGTGCATACTGGAAGGCATATCGTAACCAAGCATACGATAAGAATGGTTTCCCAAAAACTACTGGAACAAATACAACTGATCCAAATGGCCCAATTATGGCAGCAAGCGCACCAACAACACAAAGTGATGGTACTACTGCATTAAGTTATGGTGATCTATGGATTGATACTAGCGACTTAGAAAACTTCCCAGTAATCTATCGTTGGCAAGCAAAGAGAAATAGCAATGGTACATATGTAGCACCAGAAACAGGTACTTGGGTATTGTTAGATACAAATGATCAAACAAGTGCAACAGGAGTATTGTTTGCAGATGCGCGTTGGGCACTTAACGGCACAACTAACCCAGCAGATGATCCTATCCCAACTATTAAATCAATGTTGAAAAGCACGGCTACTGTCAACGCCAATTATCTTGATGTTGATGCTCCTAACTCAAATTTATATCCAACTGGTATACTGTTGTTCAACACACGCCGCTCAGGATATAATGTTAAGCAGTATCGCACAAATTACTTGACTTCAACTAATTTCCCAGACAAATCAACATACCCAACAATTTCTTCAACATGGGTTTCAGCGAGTGGATTAGATGATAAAGGTAAGGCGTATATGGGACGCAAGGCACAGCGCAACATGGTTGTAAAGGCTATGCGTTCGACAATGGACACAAATCAATCACTACGCGATGAAGATAACTTCTTCAACTTAATGGCAACACCTAATTATCCTGAACTACAACCAAACATGGTCGTATTAAACAATGATCGTGGGCAGACAGGTTATATCTTGGGTGACACTCCAATGGGTCTAGCAGAAAGTGCAACAGATATTCAAGCATGGGCAACTAATGCTGCTGGTGCTACAGGCACTGGTGAAACAGGTTGTGTAACACGCGATACTTATCTTGGCTTGTTCTATCCAAGCGGTGTCGCTCCAGACTTGAGCGGTAATATAGTTGCTGTCCCAGCAAGTCATATGATGTTGCGTACATTTATTAAAAATGATACAGTTGCATTTCCTTGGTTAGCGGCTGCTGGTACTCGTCGTGGTCTGATTGACAACGCTACAGGTATCGGTTACTTAGATCGTGACACAGGAGAGTTCGTGGTTAGTAAGACACCACTAGGCATACGTAATGTATTGTATACTAACTTCATAAACCCACTAGTATTCTTTACTGGTAATGGCTTATTGAACTATGGTAATAAGACATCATTTAATAGTCAAAGCGCACTTGATCGTACAAACGTAGCACGTTTGGTCGCTTATGTACGTCGTCAATTGACTATCGCAGCAAGACCATTCGTATTCGAACCTAACGATGCGTTGACTCGTCAACAAATCGCTGGAGTAGTAGAATCACTAATGATTGATCTTGTTGCTAAGAGAGGTATCTATGACTACTTGGTAGTCTGCGATGAATCAAACAATACTCCAGCAAGAATAGATCGTAATGAATTGTGGATCGACGTTGCTCTTGAACCAGTCAAGGCAGCAGAATTTATCTACATCCCAGTACGTATATTGAACACTGGTGAATTGTCAGGAGCATAATTGAAATAACAGTGCGCCATGCAAGTGGCGCACACTGACTAAATATAGTATATACGGAGAATTAAAATGGCAACAGCCTCACAATCATTGTTTAACATGACAGTAGCATCTGATAATGCCGGAGGCAATCAGGGCCTGTTGATGCCTAAACTACAATTTCGCTTTAGAGTAAACTTCATTAACTTTGGTGTTGACACGTCCAGCGGTCTACAATTAACAAAGCAAGTAATGAACGTATCACGACCACAAGTTCAGTTTCCTGAAATCACTATCCCAATTTATAACTCAACTTTATATCTTGCAGGTAGATACGCATGGCAGCCAATAAATGTTTCATTGCGTGATGATGCATCAGGTAGTGTATCAAAAGCAGTAGGACAACAATTACAGAAACAATTAGATTTCGTAGAAATGTCAAGTGCTGCAACTGGTCAAGATTATAAGTTCCAAACTAATATTGAAGTATTAGATGGTGGAAATGGAGCAAACAAACCAAACGTTCTTGAAACTTGGGAAATTTATGGTTGCTTTATTCAAACAGCAAACTATAACAACTTAGACTATAACACTAATGAACCTGCACAAATTGCATTAACATTACGTTATGATAATGCTATACAATCACCACTAACTAGTGGAGTTGGTCAGGCTATCGGAAGAAGTTTAGCAGGAGCATCAGTTACTGGTATTGGCGGCGGCAGTTAATTTTAATTTTTAGTATATAAGGATAACCCCATTTTTTCTATTGATAAATAGTTTAAATGGGGTTTACCTTATATGGGTGTTTTTCAAAATTTACTTAAAGACGTAGGCAGCGGATTTTTCGGCAATGATTATCTGCGAGATTATCGCCACGCAAGTAAAACGTTCGGGCCTTATGCATATCAAAACGCCCCTAAAAATAAATTTCTATTTCATTGTTATTTTAATGTAAACTCAATAGTTTATGACTTAGATGCAAACCTTGGTACACAACAAAATTTTGGTCTATTAGTGCGTGATGTAAAATTGCCTAGTTATCAATTTGCTACTCATCAAATGAATCAATACAATCGTAAACGTATTGTACAAACAAAAATAAAATATAATCCAGTACAGTTTACTTTTTTCGACGATAACGGCAACAGTATGAATAAATTGTGGGCTGCATATTATACATATTATTATTATGATGGTGCTGTACCTAAAGTTTCATTTAGTGGTACACGCGGCGGTTTCGGTCAAGACCTAAGTAAAAACACACAAACAGGAGAAGTAAGAGGGTTGGCAGGTGCAGGTAGTAAAACAGCAGCGCCTGTGCAAGATCCTGATTTTAAAAATAGAAACATTTATGAAAATGATTTGTCAGGAAAACTTTTCTATGGATATAATCCAATAAATGATAGCGCGCCTAAAAAACCTAATTTCTTTAGTGAAATAACTATATATGGATTTTATCAAAAAAACTTTATAGCCTACACTTTAATAAACCCAACCATAACAGAATTTGCACATGACACCTATGCCTATGATGAAGCTGCAGGTGTTATGAAAAATATTATGACACTTGATTATGAAACAGTAGTATATAATGAGGGTGCAATAGACGGAGATAAGCCTAGTAATCTTGTTCCTGGCTTTGGCGATGTAGCAAATTATGATAGAACAAAAAGTCCTATTGCTATGCCTGGGTCAACTGGAAAGATACTTGGTAAGGACGGATTAATTGATAGCGTCGGCGGGGCATTAAAGGGCGCAGGCGACAATCCTCTAGGTGCAATTAGAGCAGCAGGTGCAGCGTATAAAACATTAAAGAACACTGATATAAAACAAACGCTAAAAACAGAATTAAAGAACTCACTATTAAACAATTTACGTGCAAAACCAAACGAAACTAGAAATTTATCTTTTACATTCGATAACAAAGCTAGCCAAGCAACTGATGCACTGGCTGCAGGAGCTCCGACTACAGGAACAGTCTATGGTGGTGAAGAAAACAAAGTTGATATTAGACAAGGAAATCCAATAATTAATGGTATTAAAACCTTAGGCAAACAAGTATTAGGCGGATTTACCAATGTTGGTGGGGGAGTAGGTGGCACAATTAAGGATGTAACGGGTATTGACTTAAGAAAGAAAGCAGAAACGCCAGACGGCAAACAATCAGACAAAGGCACTCCTGTTGTTGATAATAATGCCCCCAGAGGTAGGGGCGGTTAATTTAAATTTTATGTATATACCGATGACCCCATTTTTCTATTGATAAATAGCTAAAGCGGTTCATAGTATGCCATATATTTCTAAAAATCAACAAGATCAAACTACACAAATATTTGATAGTTTTTATAAGACAGATGTTATAGTTCCTACTGCTGAATTTGATTTAGTTCGTAGTTTTTTTATTTCTGTATGCACAACTGAAAATCAAGCAGAACAATATACGGCATTTTTATTTAGAGTTTCTACAGAGTCGGGCATACCTGCTATCGAATTATTAGAACAAATGCAATCTTTAAAAACAGATGAAGTAACTATAAACCAAACATTAATATTCTATCTTAATTCATTTAGACCCAAAACAAACTTATATGGCATAAGTACTGAACCTGTTCCGGTATTTCCTGTAGCAAGAAATGTTGTAAGATGAAAAAATTTGCGTCGGGTGTTTATACCCCACAAAACTCACAAAAATATGTAGGTAATCATAAGCCTAAATTTCGCAGTGGTTGGGAATTAACCTTTATGAAGTTTTGTGATAATAATGACAATATCATAGCATGGGCTAGTGAAGCAATAAAAGTGCCCTATAAAAATCCATTTACTGGCAAGCAAACGGTGTATGTCCCAGATTTTTTCGTAATGTACCAAGACAAACACGGTAATAAACGGGGCGAGATTGTAGAAATAAAACCAAAAAAGCAAAGTATTATTGAAAGTAAAATTGCAAGTGCTAAAGACCGTGCTACAGTAGCATTGAATTATGCCAAATGGCAAGCAGCCAGTGTATATTGCAAACGTCAAGGACTAACCTTTCGTGTAATTACAGAAGATGATATTTTCTATAATGGAAAACGGGGTTAATAAATAATGTATGACCAAAAAGTTAGAAGAATTGTTTCAGTTAGCAAACGTGTCGTCAGAATCTAATGATGTCGAATTACCACCAGAAACACAAGAAATAACAGAAGCAGCTCTTAAAAATCTTGACAAGATAGAAAATGCATTACCACAAGTACGTGGCTTAGAAAGTGCCGACATTGAAATGGATGATTTGGCAAATCTCGCACAGAATAGTTATAAAGATTTAATGGATTTAGGTATGCAAGTTGATAGTCGTTATAGTAGTGAAATATTCGGTGTTGCAGGCACAATGCTAGGACATGCTATTACTGCTAAAACTGCTAAAGTACAGAAAAAACTTAAAATGATTGAATTGCAGTTAAAGAAAGCAACAATAGATCAAAAACAAGCCAAGAATGAAGAACAACTAGAATCTATACCTCTGGGCGAGGGTAAAGCATTAGATCGTACAGAATTGCTTAAAATCTTGACCAATAAAAACAAAGACCAGTGATAAATATTATTAGGGAACAAATATGAAAAGTTTGAAACAATACATTGTAGAAAGCCTACATACATATGATATTACAGTAAAAGTTGCGGGCGAAGTGGATAAAAACTTTTTAGACATGTTTATGTATAATCTAAAGAAGTTTGAGCCAGTAGAAATGGGACCACCAAAAACTACCCCAGTAATGAAGTCGCCATATGGTTTTCCTAACTTATCAAATCAACCTGTTACAATTATTAAGTGTAAGTTTCGTTATCCAGCAACAGAACCAATGATACAACAAATGGCACAATTACTAGGTTATAATATTAATATGGTACGTGCAGTGAATACAAAGTATGATGAAAGCATTGACACTGAAAGCGAACAATATGAAAATCAAATGTCACACAGTCCAGTTCTAACACATGAACAAATGGAAGATGGTGGTGATGCAAGTAAAAAAGCAAGTGCTGATTATGCTAACTCATATTTAAATAGCATTAAAGATCAAAGCAAGGATCAATTTGGCATCAAAGATATTCCTTTCGCAGCAAAGAAAACTCCAGATAGTTTTGATCCATTCAAGCCATATCAAGATGATAAAAAGATGGGTGATAAGAGTCCATTTTCTAAAATTAAAGTACCAGATAAACCAAAGACTGGCGCACGCTAATACAGGGTAATTAAAATGGAATTTAGAGATTTGATTGTAAAATTATACGATGAAAAACAATCTGTTGAAACAACGGAAGAAGCAACTGTTGAAGTAAAGGCATCAAATCTTCCTTCCTTGAAAAAGATTTTTGAACAACTTTCATCAAACCTTAAAATTGAACCGGAAAAGCAAGAAACTTCAGTACTTAAAAAAGACGGCGAGGTAGTAGGCAAAGTTACAGATCCCATGTTAGCAAAAACCATGGCTCAAGCAATTAAAGACGGTCAAATCACTATGAATGACCAACCAATGAAAGAAGAAGAACTTGATGAAAAGTGGGCAGGCGATGCTAAAGTAAAACCAACTGGTCAGTATAAAGATAAGACCAAAGAAGAATTGAAGTCAATGTTGGCAAAACTACACAAGAGTGGCCCACATGACAAAGATAGTCCAGCAGCAAAGAAGATGCGTCAAATCAATTTCGCATTACGTGCAAAAGGTGGTTGGAAGAGTGGCGAAGGCGCTGCTATGAAAGAAGAATCACTTGACGAAAAAGCAAAGAATCCATATGCAATTGGTATGGCGGCAGCAATGAAAAGAACTGGCGATACGCCACCATTGAAAAAGTCAACAATTGTAAAGGCACATGATATTGCTAAGAACATCAAGAAAAAAACTGAAGAGGCAGAAATTCCTAAGTCAGGTCCTGACTACGGTGCAGGTCTAGGCGCCGGTCGTAATGACAACATACTAGAAATTACACAGGTAAAAGAATCTATGAACAAGAAACACAGAGCAGCCTATCAAGAAGGTCAGGCAGATGGTTTAAGAGAACGCGCATGCCGTGTCAAACATTATGAAGATATGGAAGAAGCAAAACATTATTATGAAGGCTACAAGACTGGCCTAGATGAATGCTATGGTATGGGCGTTAAGAACGAACCAATTACTGGTATGGAAGAAGCAGTAGCAACAATGGAAGCAGGACTAGACGAGATGGACAAGACTGCATACATGCAGCACAAAGCCAAAACTACTCCTGGCAATACTTTCAAGGCATTTGGTCAAGAATTTAAAGACTCAGACGTATTAGAAACAGAGTCATTAGCATTTGAATCATTAGACAAACAACTAAATGAATTATTAAAAGAAGATGTAGAAGAAACTGTAAATGAAGGTCTAAGTGTTTCTATGTCAACTGGTAATCAAGGGGCACCAGATAGCGTAAGCGTAACTGGCACAGAAGATGAAGCAGGTAAATTATTAGCATTCATTAAGCAAGTTGGCCTAGGTGGTATGGGCGATGCTGAAGAACCAGCAGCAGTAGTTACTACAGTAAGTGACTATGGTGCTCCAAAAATGCATCATTCAGATATGAAAGGGCTATTACAAAAAATAGGCTCAGACGATGATGATTATAAAGATGAAGATTTGCATGGAAATGAGGATATGAAGAAAGAGCCTTGTGATGAATGTGGCGGCACAATGGAAGAAAATCACGTATGTAACAAAGAGGCAGTAGATGAAGTTCTAACAAAAGATCAAACATTATATGCTACAACATCAGAAAGTGATGGTTCTGAAGATGATGGTTTCGATGCTAGTGCAAGAAACACTGAGTTAGATAATGTTGGGAAACCAGCAAGCGGTGGTGCTACCAACGAAGATGGCGCAGAAGCCCCGGGTTCAAATTCAGTAGGTCAGGCAGAACAAGAAGAAGCAGAAGATGTAAACGAAGAATCAACTGATAAAATGGATCAACATGCTGAAAAGGCAGGAAAGAAAGTTGCTAAAGACATAGAATATGATGAAGGTCATAAAGGTAAAGATGACAATAAAGCAGAAAAGGCAGGAAAGAAAGTAACTAAAGATATTGAATATGACGACAAGAAAGACAGAGAAGAAAAGAATGACACAATGAGCGAATCAAGCTTTTTATCATTATACAAGAAACTAGCATGGATAGCAGAGGAATCAACTCAGAAAAAAGATAAAAAGGCAGAAAAAGCTGGTAAGAAAGTTACTAAAGATATAGAATATGATGAAGGTCATAAGGGTAAAGATGATGATAAAGCAGAAAAGGCTGGTAAGAAAGTAACTAAAGACATTGAATACGATGATAAGAAAGATAAGAAAAAGAAAGTTGATGAGTGGGCAAACAATGCCGGGGGCAAAGGCACAGACACAGCATTTGAACAAGATATTGAGTTTATGACTAAAACTATAGCAGGTGGTTTAAACAAGCCTAAGGTAACTGGTCAAACAACTATTCCTGTCATTACAGGACAAGATGCTAGAACCGGCGAAAAAGAAGATTTAAATTCATGGATTAAGTTGGCGGGTATAAAGCCTGCTGTTAAAAAGTAAGTTATTTTAGTATATTACTTAACTAGAGTGCCCGGCTTAGCCGGGCATTTCTTTTTTAAGAATAAATACTATATTAACGGTATTATTATCAATGGCCACACAACAAAATATTGATTTCGGTAGTTTTCCCGATGATCCAAATGCAGATGCGATCCGTGTTGCGTTTGAAAAAGTACAATTTAATTTTGATCAATTATTTGATTCACAAGAATCAGGCTCTGTACTAAGCGTAAAGTCTGGGGCAGGAATAAGTGTCAATCAACCCACTGGTAATGTTATTATTAGTGCAAAAATTGCTTGCGTACAAGTACAAACAAGTAGTCTAGGTATAGGTATAGGTGCTGGAAACAGCACAGCAAATTATGCTGTCTACAGTAATTCAGCACAAACTTTAACTATTGATTTACGCGATGATACTACTATTGGTAATAGTTTAACTGTTGTAAATCAAACTACTACCTCAAATCTTACTGTAGGTAATAAAGTAAACTTTTCTAATGTTGGTAATATTAATATACCGGGCGGCAATTTAGATCAAGTTTTAACAACATATGGTAACGGTGTATTATATTGGAGTGATGCGGGCTTTGGCCCAACAGGCGCAACTGGACCAAGAGGCGCTACTGGCATTACAGGTCCAATTGGTGCTACTGGGCCAGCAGGCGCAGAAGGTGCTACAGGTAATTTGGGTCCAACAGGACCAAGCGGAGCCACAGGTCCAGCAGGCTCTAGAGGTGCTACAGGTAGTACAGGTGTTACTGGGCTAACAGGATCGACTGGCTCTACTGGACCAGAAGGAGCTACCGGACCTGCTGGTAGTGCTAACCCAGCAGGTAGTAATACACAAATTCAATTTAATAATAATAATGTATTTGCTGCTTCAGCAAATCTTACTTTTGCTACAAGTAATAATCTTTTTGTTGTTAATGGAAATACACAAACTGGTAACATCACAGTTGTCGGTAATGTATTATCATCATTAAAAGTTATAGGTAATATAACAGCATCAAACGTATTAATATCAAATGTAGCTGACGGTACTGCTCCATTACAAGTAATATCAACAACTCGCGTTGCCAACTTAAACGTTGATAGTGCAGATATTGCAAATACAGTTAGTGAAGGTACACAATCAAATATTACTAGCGTTGGTACATTAACTTCATTAACTGTTAATGGCACAACTAATTCTGGTAATTTTACAACCAGTGGGTTAACGCAAACAGCTAGATTAACTGTAACCTCAGGTAATGCTAATATAAATGCAAATGCAAATTTGATAGTATTAGGTAAGGCCAACTTTGCTAACTCTGCTAATGTAAATTTAGGCAGTAATAGTAATGTTCATATTACCGGCGGTATTGATGGTTATGTATTGTCTACTGACGGCTTTGGCAATCTAAGTTGGATAGAAGGAGGTGGTGGGGGCAACGGCACGCCTGGTGGTAGTAATACACAAATACAATTTAACAACAACGGTGCGTTTGCTGGTAGTCCAAACTTAGTTTATAATTCTGTTACAGGTAACTTGCAATTAGCAGGTAACTTAATAGCCAACTCAATGGTAATAGGTGCAGGTATATATAAGTTTAGTTACAGTAATGTTTATTTCGCTACAACTAATAGTGCAGCTTCTGACCAAACCATTATAAGCTTACCAGTTGCCAACTTAGCCGGAGTCGATTTTACTATTATATCTACTCAGTCATCAGCAAATATTAGAAATATTACAAAGATATCAGCAGTAATATATGGTACTACTGTAAACTATGTAGAATTTAGTACATTACCTGTGAACGGTTATATAGGGGACTTTAGCGTAAATTATTTCGCTGGAAATACTATAGCAGATCCGGCATTAGTTTTACAATTAAGTCCACAATCAGCAGATTTACAATCGCATAAAATGCAGATCACATCATATCAAACATGAGAAAACGATAAATAATGATAACGGAGATTAGCAGACATGGCACTTAAACCACTAAATTCAGTAGGTGGCTTCTCGGTAGGGGAAGTTCCTGCCAATGTAATTTTACCAAACGCAGATATTACAGCAAATAAAGGTACTTTTGTAGGCAATGTTGCGATAAGCAATACAAATGCAGCATTTGGAATTTTAACAGATAATTTATATTATAGCAATGGTGTGCCCTGGGACTTCCAAGAAGCAGCAGGAAGTGATACTGAATTGCAATTTAACATGAATGATAACTTTGCAGCAAGCGCAAATTTAACATTTAATAATACTACACAATTATTTAAAGTAACAGGTAATGCAAACGTAACTGGCGTATTAACTGCTGGGTCTTTAGAAACAGACGAAATTCTACATGGTACAAGTAATGTTGCTATTCCTACAGCAAACGGCAATGTTAATATAAGTGTCGGCGGTGTAGCAAACGTATTTACAGTAACAACTACAGGTTCAAATGTTGCAGGTACATTAAATGCTACAGGTAACGCTAATGTTGGTAATTTAGGTACTGATACAGCAATCATTACCACTGGTAATATTACTACTATTAATAGTGGATTACTAAAAAATGGTACTACTAATATAACATTAACCCAAGGTGGAAACGTTGCAACATTTGTTGCAGGTAATGCCTCGGCTCAATTTATAGTAACAGCGACAGGCGTAAATGTTGCTGGTCTTGCTAATATTGTTGGCAATGCTAACATTGGAAATATTGGTACAGAAATATTAATTGCAACTGGTAATATAAGTGGCGCTAACCTCATAGGGCCGTTAGCCAACGGCACATCAAATGTTAGTATTCCGGCAACAAATGGCAATATTAACACTAGTGTTGGCGGTGTACCTAATGTATTAGTAGTAACTAGTTCAGGAGCCAATGTTGCAGGTACATTAAATGCTACAGGTAATGCTAATGTTGGTAACTTAGGCACAGAACGTGTAATTACGTCAAACATACAATCAGCAAATTCTATTACATTGACTGCTAATACATCAGGCACTTCGAAAGCACTAGAATTTCAATCTACTGGTAATATTACATTACCAGGTAATGCTAGAATTAATACTACCGATGGAAACGTATCAATCAAAGCAGGCACAACATCAAAATTTGTAGAAATACTTAGTGGAGATGCAAACACAGCAGTTTGGGTAGAAGATTCGCCAGACGGTGCATATATTGCAACAAACCTGGGTAATGCAGGTAATGTAAAAACTTGGCAATTTAAAACAAATGGCGATTTAGTTACCCCGGCTAGTATCAATATTGGCGCTAATGGTAATATTGTAGCAAACACTTTTATAGGTAACTTACAAGGGCAAGTAGCGAACGGTACTAGTAATATCAATATACCAGTAGCAAGCGGCAATATAAACACAAGTGTGAATGGCACTGCTAATGTATTAGTAGTTACTGCAACTGGTGCTAATATTGCAGGCACAATAAATGCTACAGGTAATGCTAACGTAGGTAATCTAGGTACTGCTGGATTAATTACAGCAACAGGTAACGTATCAGGTGGTAATTTAACTACAGGTGGAGTAATTGTTGCTACCGGTAATATTACAGGTGGCAATATCAATACAGCAGGCAAGGTTGTAGCAAGCACATTAGAAAGTAATGTAGCAATTGGCACTGCCCCACTTGTAGTGGTATCTACTACATTAGTAGCAAATCTAAGGGCAGCGACGGCGGCATTGTCAAATACGGTAAATGACGCAGCGCAACCAAATATAACAAGTGTTGGGACACTAACTGGATTAACAGTTAATGGCGTAAGTAATTTAGGCCCTAACAGTAACGTAATAATCACTGGCGGCACTGACGGACAATTCCTATCAACTAATGGATCAGGTAATGTAAGTTGGACTACTATTGAGCAGTCACAAATTAGTAACGGCACATCAAATGTTAATATTCCAGTAGCAAATGGCAATGTAAACACAAGTGTGAATGGCACTGCTAATGTATTAGTAGTTACTGCAACTGGTGCCAATATTACTGGTACATTAAATGCTACAAGTAACGTCACTGGTGGTAATTTAACTACAGCCGGTGTAGTAGACGCAACAGGCAATATAACTGGCGGCAATTTAACTACAGCAGGACTGGTTTTAGCGACAGGCAATGTTACTGGCGGTAATATTACTACTGCAGGAGTCGTTGCGGCTACAGGAAATGTTAGCGGCGGTAATCTTACTACAGCAGGTGTAGTGGCAGCAACAGGTAATGTTTCAGGTGGTAATCTAACTACTGCTGGTGTGGTAGCAGCCACAGGTAATGTATCAGGTGGTAATATAAATACTGCCGGCAAAGTTGTTGCAAGTACGCTAGAAAGTAATGTAGCGACCGGAACTGCCCCACTCGTAGTTACAAGCACAACTCAAGTTGCTAACTTAAACGTAGCAACTGCAGGCACTGCAGGTACTGTAACAACAGCAGCACAACCAAATATCACAAGTGTTGGAACATTAACTTCATTAGATGTAACTGGAAATGTTATAGCAGGAAATGTTTATGCTAATAGTGGTACTATAGGTGCAAGTTTACTAACAGGCACGCTGACTACAGCAGCACAACCAAATATCACAAGTGTTGGTACATTAACTTCATTAGGTGTTACTGGCAACGTCACAACAAGTGCAAATATTGTTACGGATTTAATTGTTGGTAAAACATCAGGTATTAGTATTACAGCAGCTGGTACTAATCAAAATATTACACTAGCACCAACTGGCACAGGTGCTGTCGATGTATCAACTAAGAAAATTTCAAATCTTGCTACACCTGTAGCAAGTACAGACGCAGCTACCAAACAATATGTTGATGAAGTGGCAGAAGGTTTGCACATACACGCAAGTTGTGCAGCGGCAACACCAAATACACTTGCTGTAATATCAGGCGGTACTGTTACATATAATAACGGCACTGCAGGTGTAGGTGCAACACTCACAACCACAGGATCATATACAACTATTGACGGTGTAAATATCGCAACAGTTGGTACTCGCATACTTGTTAAAAATCAGACGGCTGCTGCACAAAATGGTATCTATGTCTTTACAAGCAGCACAGTATTAACAAGAGCAACTGACTATAACACTTCTAGTGAGATACAAGGTGGTGACTTTACATTTGTCACAGGCGGCAATGAATACGACTCAACTGGTTGGGTGCAGATTGATGCAGTTCCGACAGTAGGCACAAGTCCAATTGAATGGGTTCAATTTAGTGGTGCTGGTACATTTACAGCAGGTACAGGTCTAACATTAACCGGTACAGTTTTCAGTATAACTAATACCACTGTAACAGCAGGTACATATGGTAATGGCGATGCGGTAGCAACGTTTACTGTTAATGCACAAGGTCAGTTGACTAATGCTGCAAATACATCTATTACAGCAAACGCTGCTAACTTAACTGGCACAACACTAAACGCAAGTATTATAAATTCAAGTTTGACAAGTGTTGGTACACTTGGTTCATTAGCAGTCACAGGCAATGCTATAGCAGGTAATGTATATGCTAATAGTGGTACTATAGGCGCAAGTTTATTAACTGGTACATTAACAACAGCTGCTCAGCCTAACGTTACAAGCGTTGGTTCGCTAACAACACTTGCTGTTACAGGTAATGCTAACGTAGGTAATTTAGGCACTGCAGGATTGATTGTTGCTACAGGCAACGTCACTGGCGGTAATTTAACTACTGCTGGAGCATTAAGTGTAACTGGCAATGCTAATGTTGGCAACATCGGTGCAGCAGCAGGTGTCTTTACTGCTAACGTAAGCGCAGGTAACGTAAGTTTAACCGGCGTAGTAAGTGCTACTGGCAATATAACTGGTGGTAATTTAATTACTAGTGGAAACATAAGTGCTAGTGTTGGAACTCAAATAGGTAATACTGCGATTTATTGGGGCACAGTTACTACAACTACTACATCTGCTAACCAAACAATATCAACTATTCCTGTAAGTGGAGTAACTGGTATTGAATGGATAGTTAAGGCAACTGATAACACAGGTTCAAAATATAGTATGGCACTAGTCACTGCTGTTACTAATGGTACTAATGTAGATTACTCAACGTTTGGAGGTGTAAATTTAGGCAGCGGTACTGGTACAATAGCAGTTAATGTAGTAGGTAGTAATATAGCGTTGCAAGTTACCCCTTCAAGTTCTAACTCAACTGTTTGGGTGACTCAATATAGAACTATATAATGATATATCCTTTACAGGTAGTTACATACAATGGCATTAAAACCGCTTAATTCAATAGCAGGATTCTCTACAGGCGATCTTGCAGTAACAATAATACAAGCTAATGGCGATGTATCTACTATCAACTTTACAGCCAACGGCGTAAGCAACTTAGGCCCTAATAGCAATGTAATTATTACTGGTGGTTCAAGCGGACAGTTTCTACAAACTAACGGCTCAGGTAACTTAAGTTGGGCAACTGTACTTACATCAGGTATCAGTAATGGTACATCAAATACTGACATACCAACAGCCAATGGCAATGTTAATACAAGTGTAGGTGGTGTAGCAAACGTATTAGTAATCACATCTACTGGAGCAAATATTACCGGTACTCTGAATAGTTCAGGTAATGCTACAGTAGCAAATCTTGCAGGTGGTAACTTAGTAAGTGCAAACTTTGTAAGTGGTACATTAACAACAGCAGCACAACCCAATATCACAAGTGTTGGTACATTAACTGACTTAAATGTAAATGGGAACGCAGTAGTTGGTGGAAACTTAACTGTAAATGGCAATCTTATCTATGTAAATGTTGAAGAATTATCAATTGAAGATCCAATAATTAATTTAAACACTGGGCCAAACGGTGCAGCCCCTTCAAGTAATAGTGGCAAAGATGTTGGTTCAGCACTAAACTATTATGATACACAAGCACGTATCGCATTTATGGGTTGGGATACTAGCAATGCAGAATTTGCATTTGGTAGTCAAACAAGTATAGCAGGCGAGATAGTTACATTTAGTACATTAGGTAATGTTCGTGCGCAGACATTCAAAGGTAATCTTGAAGCAACAACTATTGCTGGCAATCTAACAACAGCCGCACAGCCAAATATCACAAGTGTAGGTACTTTAACAACATTATCTGTCAGTGGTAATGCTAACGTTGGTAATATTGGTGGCGCAAATACTATTAGTGCAAACTATTTGGTATCAAACAGTGGTTGCGTAAGCATTAATGGGGCTTTATTAGCATTTAATAATGCCACCGGAGAAGCAGGTATATTCAGCAGTCTAGCTACAGATATTAACTTTGGTTTAGCAGCAAATATTACAGCAGGTAGTACCACTGGTACTACAACAGTTCGTGGTAATCTAATTGTAAATAATAATGTTTATGCAAATAGCGGCACCGTACAGGGCAGTTTATTAGCAGGTACACTAACTACAGCTAGTCAGCCAAATATTACTAGTCTTGGCACATTAACTAGTTTAAGTGTTACAGGTAATATATCTGCTAATAATGCTACAGCAAATACTGTAACAACGAACTCAACCATAAGCAAGCGATCAAATACTGCTGTGACAACAGATACAGTCATTGATAGTTTCAGTAAAACTGCTTATAGGACTGCAAAATATATAGTAAAAAGTAGTAGCGATATCGGTTATGAAAGCCTCGAGGTGCTTTTAATACATAATAACATAAATAGTTATATAACGGTTTATGCTGTAATAAATGATGGAGGAGGCAATACTATCAGTTTATCTACAGCAATAAATAGTGGTAATGTAGAGTTACGCGCAACTGGACTGGGTGCAAACACAGTAGTTAATTTGATAGGAACTTATGTTCCTGATTGAAATAGGATAAAATATTATGAGTGTTAAAAATTTCGTAGTTAAAAATGGATTAACAGTAGGCAGTGCTAATATTGATGCCGCCACTGGTAATTTGTTCTCAGGCAACGCTAATCTAGGCAATCTAGCAATAGCAAACTTCTTCAATGGAGTTTTAGTAGCAGGAGCAAGTTCGCAACCAAATATAACTAGTGTAGGAACACTCACTGGACTCACTGTTTCTGGCGTAAGTAATTTTGGCCCTAATAGCAATGTAATTATTACTGGCGGTACTAACGGACAATTCTTACAGACTAACGGCTCAGGTAATTTAAGTTGGACTACAATCGTTACTTCGGGTGTAGTAAACGGTACATCAAATATTGCAATACCGGTAACAAATGGCAATGTTAATACTAGTGTTGGCGGCGTAGCAAATGTATTTGTCGTTACAAGCACTGGTGCTAATGTCATTGGCACATTAAATGCTACAGGTAATGCCAACGTAGGAAATATAGGAGTAGCGGGACTTGTAGTAGCCGGTGGTAATGTAACCGGCGGTAATTTAGTTACTAGCGGAGTATTAAGTGTTACAGGCAATGCTAACGTTGGTAATTTAGGCACAGCGGGACTAGTAGTAGCTACCGGTAATGTAACCGGCGGTAATTTAGTTACTAGCGGAGTATTAAGTGTTACAGGCAATGCTAATGTTGGTAATTTAGGCACAGCGGGACTAGTAGTAGCTACCGGTAATGTAACCGGCGGTAATCTTGTTACAGCAGGTGATTTAAGTGTAACTGGTAATGGAAATCTTGGAAACGTTGGCGCAGCAGCCGGTGTCTTTACTGCTAACGTAAGTGCAGGCAACATAAGTTCAAGCGGCATAGTAAGCGCAACAGGCAATGTCAGTGGAGGCAACCTAAACACTGCCGGTAAGGTAGTAGCAAGCACACTAGAATCAACTGTCGCTAATGGTACTTCTCCAATTGTAGTTGTATCATCAACAGTGGTTGCAAACTTAAATGCTGACTTATTAGACGGCTTTAATTCAGCTGTAGCAGCCACAGCAAACACAGTTGTTGTTCGTGATGCGAATGCTAATATCACAGGTAACAATATCAGCGGCACATTATCAACAGCAGCACAAACAAATATCACAAGTGTTGGCACATTAAGTTCATTAGATGTAACTGGCAACGTCACAACAAGTGCAAATATTGTTACTGATTTGATTGTTGGTAAAACAACAGGCATTAGTATAACAGCAGCAGGTGTCAATCAAAATATTACACTAGCACCAACTGGCACTGGTACTGTTGATGTATCAACTAAGAAGATTTCAAATCTTGCTACACCTACAGCAAGCACAGACGCAGCAACCAAACAATATGTTGACGAAGTGGCAGAAGGTTTGGCAGTTCAGGCTCCTTGTGCCGCAGCAACTACAGGTACGCTAGCGGCTCTCACTGGCGGCACTATAACATATAATAACGGTACAGCAGGCGTAGGAGCAACATTAACTGTATCAGGCGGTACTTATAGCACTGTTGATGGTGTCAATATTGCTACTGCAGGTACGCGCATACTTGTTAAAAATCAAGCAGCTGCCGCACAAAATGGTATCTATGTCTTTACAAGCAGCACTGTATTAACAAGAGCAAGCGATTTCAATACGCCAGCTGAGATGGCTGGTGGTGACTTTACATTTATATTATCAGGCACAACTAATGGAGACTGTGGATTCGTAATGGTCGATCCAGTTGCTACAGTTGGTACTGATGCTGTAAACTTTGTTCAGTTTAGTGGTGCAGGCACGTTTACAGCAGGCACAGGTTTAACACTAACTGGCACTGTATTCAGTATAACCAATACTGCTGTAACAGCAGGTACATATGGTAATGGTGATGCTGTAGCAACATTTACAGTTAACGCACAAGGTCAATTAACTAATGCTGCAAACACATTTATTGCAGCAAATGCTGCAAATTTAACAGGTACCACATTAAACTCAAGTATTGTTACATCAAGTTTGACAACTGTTGGTACACTTGGTTCATTAGCAGTCACAGGTAATGCTATAGCAGGTAATGTATATGCTAATAGTGGCACTATAGGCGCAAGTTTATTAACTGGTACATTGACTACTGCTTCACAGCCAAACGTTACATCAGTAGGAACACTAACTACACTTTCAGTATCAGGTAATGCTAACGTTGGTAATATTGGAGCAGCAGCAGGTGTATTTACCGCAACTGTCAGTGCAGGTAACCTATCAACTGGAGGTACACTAAGTGTAACTGGCAATGCTAATGTTGGTAATCTAGGTACTAATGGATTAATTACAGCAACAGGTAACGTATCAGGCGGTAATCTAACTACTGCTGGTGTAGTAGAAGCCACAGGTAATGTCATCGGTGGTAATTTAACTACTGCTGGTGTGGTAGCAGCAACAGGTAACGTATCAGGTGGTAATCTAACTACTGCTGGTGCTGTAGTAGCGACAGGTAACGTATCAGGTGGTAATCTAACTACTGCTGGAGCATTAAGCGTAACCGGCAATGCTAATGTTGGCAATATCGGTGCAGCAGCAGGTGTCTTTACAAGTAATATTACATCACTCAATGCAAATCTTGGCAACTTAGCAGTTGCTAACTTCTTCCAGGGTGATGGTGGACTATTGACCAATGTAGCAGCGAGTGGTACATTATCAAATGGCACATCAAATGTTAATATTCCAGCAGCCAATGGTAATGTTAATGTAAGTGTAGGTGGTGTAGCAAACATATTCGTTGTAACAACTACTGGAGCAAATATTGCAGGTACAATAAATGTTACAGGTAATGCTATAGTAGCAAATCTTACAGGTGGTAACTTAGTCAGTGCAAACTTTGTAACTGGTACATTAACAACAGCAGCACAACCAAACATCACAAGTGTTGGTACATTAACAGGTTTAGATGTTAACGGTACAATCACAGCAGTTAATATTACTGCAAACACTGGTGTTATCACTGGTAATGGTAGTGGTCTAAGTGTATTAAATGCAAGTAATATTTCAAGTGGTACATTAGCACAAGCAAGATTAGCAAACTCTAGCTTGACATTAGGTAATACTACTTTAACATTGGGCGATACAGTTACAACTGTAGCAGGTCTAAGTAGTGTTACATCAACATCATTTGTTGGCGCACTTACAGGCGCAGCAACTACAGCTGGTACTGTTACAACTAATGCACAACCTAATATCACTAGCGTAGGTACACTGACCACACTAACAGTATCTGGAAATATAGTCACTGGGGGCAATATTAAAGTAGGTGCTGCTGGGGTAGGCATTACAAGTAACCGTTCTAATGTTAGCGTCCCAAGTACAAATACGCCAACAGTGATAGATCAATTTAATCCTAGTGATTGGCGTACTGCTAAGTATGTCATTAGTACAAGCGGAGCAGACGGATACCAATCAGTTGAAGCATTATTAGTGCATGATGGTACTGATGCATATATTACAGTTTATGGTAGTATATGCTCAAATAATAGTAGCGATATTATTAACTTAACAAGTAACATAAATGGAGTAAGTGGAAACGTTGCTGTCTATGCGGCTTCAAACAGCGCAAGTTGCGTTGTGAACCTCGTAAGCAGTTACATCAAAACATAATATTAGACTAGTTTAAAAATCTGGTTTAGTATAACAGGGATATATGGAACTGTGACTACTAAGTATTTTAATGTAAAAACTGGACTGACCACTGGCAATTTATTGGTCAGTGAAAGTAATGTTACTTTAGGTAGCGTAAGTAACTTACATATATCTGGTGGTAATAGCGGTTATGTTCTAAGAACAGACGGCAGTGCAAATCTAACATGGGTAGACCCAGCAACAACACAAAGTGCTGCACCCATGCCTATTGTTATTGATGCCGGCAATACACTTACTATATCATCAAACTATCAAGGATTATTTGGTACACCAATCACTGTAAACGGTACTCTAACTATTGATGGTGCTCTTATTGATGTTAGTGGTCAAGGCGCGCCAGGTAGTAATGCACAAATAAGTTTTAATGATCAAGGCGATCCAGCAGGTAACAATGGATTTACATTCAATAAGACTACAGGAAATGTTGCTATACCAGGTAATTTACAAGTTACTGGTAATATATTACCAGCAAGTGATGAACTATATAATTTAGGTAATAATACAAGAAGATTTAAAGATTTATATCTAGCAGGCAACACATTATATCTAGGCAATGCTACTATTACATCCAGCGGAACTGGGATTTCAACTACAGGAAACATACAATCAGGCAATGTTATTACTGACGCAGCATATGGAAGTAATAATAATGGTGATCCTATAATTATTATTAAAGCTGCTAATGCAGCCAATGCACTGACATTTAATCCAAATGAAAGTGACAATTTTACATATCTACACGCAAATGGATTAGCAAGTTTTCCTGGCAATATAGAGGCAACTGGCCTTAGGGGTAGTAATCATAATGGTGATCCTATAATTATTATAAGAAACTCTAGTTATGGAAACGCTCTTACGATTAATCCTAACAGTCAAGCAAATCTTACAGTTTTTTATGCTAATGGCTTGGTTGCTTTTCCGGGCAATATAACTGCTACTAGCAGTACACTGACTGGCCTCACAGTCGTCGGTAATATTGCAACAGGCAATCTATCAGCCTCAGCGAATATTACTTGTGTTTCATTAACTCAAACATCAAGCATATCTTTAAAGGAAAATATTAATCCTATCACTAACGCATTAGAAAAAATACAGCAATTAGTGGGCGTAACATATGATCGTAAAGATGGTAGCAAGAAAAATGAAGCAGGTCTTGTTGCTGAAGATGTAGAAAAGATATTACCAAATTTAATAAGTTATGATGACCAAGGAAAGCCTTTAGGTATACAATACCTAAATCTTACAGCATATCTAATTGAAGCAGTCAAAGACCTAACTGAAAAGATAAAAAGATTAGAGAACAGACAGGAAACTACATGAAAACAGTAATCATCACAAATAATGAGTTAAATTTGTTAAAAACTAACGATTTAATGAAAAACTCAATAAGTGATAAATACAAAAATACAATAGTGAGTGTCTACCATATAATATGAGAGATTACAAATGTTAATTTTAAAACAAAATGCAGCAAATACTGTACCAACGCCCCCAGCCGGTAAGGGCACAATATTTCTAGATGATAGTGATGTACTGTCAGTTAAGACAAGTAGCGGAGATGTAGAAAATTTCCCAACAGTAGCCGCATCTAATTCACAAGTTGTGTTTATGAATGGTTCAGCTTTATCAGGTGAAGCCGCTCTAACATATGACTTTAATAATAATGTATTAACTGTAAATGGCAATGTCGCTGCAGGTAATGTTAAAACTGATAATCTCCTATACGCAAATGGCACACCTTGGGACCTAAGTGATCCAGGTGGTAGTAACACAGAAATTCAATTCAATGATGATGAATCATTTGGTGGTTCAGCAGCATTTACTTTTAATAAGACAAGCAATCTTGTCAGCATGGGCGGAGCACTATCAGTAACAGGTAATGCTAACGTTAATAATTTAGGCACTGCTCAAGTATTAGCAAGTGCAAACGTAACAGCCCCTCAATTTATATCAAACATATCAACAGGCAGTGCTCCATTAGTCGTAACATCAACAACTAGAGTAGCAAATCTTGATGTTGAAAAAGCAGGAGTCGCAAATACAGTAAATGATGCAGCACAGCCAAATATTACTAGTGTAGGTACACTAACTGGCTTGACTGTAAGTTCTACGATTACCGGTAGTGTAAGCGGTACTGCCGCAACAGTAACAACTGCTGCACAACCAAACATCACAAGTGTAGGTACTTTAACAACATTATCTGTAAGTGGTAATGCTATCGTAGGAAATATTGGCGCAGCAGCAGGTGTGTTTACTGATGTAAGCGGTAATGGCTCAGCACTTACTGCCTTAAACGCTAGCAATGTAAGTAGTGGCACATTAGCGCAAGCAAGATTGGCTAATGCAAGTTCAACTCTAGGTAATACCACACTTACACTAGGAGGTACAGTAACAGTAGTAACAGGGTTAAGTAGTATTACTGCAACAACATTTTTTGGTGACCTAAGTGGTGCTGCTACAACAGCAACTACTGTAACATCAGCAGCGCAACCAAACATCACAAGTGTAGGTACTTTAGGAGGTTTAGCTGTCAACGGGGCAGTATTAGTCGATGGCACAATAACAGCAGTTAGTGTAGTTGCAAACACTGGGACTTTCACTGGTAATGGTAGTGGTCTATCTGCATTAAATGCAAGTAATGTTTCAAGTGGTACATTAGCACAAGCAAGATTGGCTAATGCAAGTTTAACTCTAGGTAGTACATCACTTACACTAGGCGATACAGTAACAACGGTAGCAGGTCTAAGTAGCGTCACATCAACAACATTTGTTGGCGCATTGACTGGTGCTGCCACAACTGCAGGTACTGTTACAACTGCTGCACAACCAAACATCACTAGTGTTGGTACATTAACAAGTTTAGATGTAAGTGGTAATGCTAATGTAGGTAATTTGGGTACTGCTGGATTAATTACAGCAACAGGTAACGTATCAGGTGGTAATCTAACTACAGCAGGTGTAGTAGCAGCGACAGGTAACGTATCAGGCGGTAATCTCACTACTGCTGGCGCATTGAGTGTGACTGGTAATGCTAATGTTGGCAACATCGGTGCAGCAGCAGGTGTGTTCACAACTGTAAGCGGCAATGGCTCAGAACTTACTAACTTAAACGCTAGCAATATAAGTAGCGGTACACTCGCACAAGCAAGATTGGCTAATGCAAGTTTAACTTTAGGTAATACTACCCTAACGTTAGGAGATACAGTAA
>Ga0194124_10001112_pt1 | contig 35853 bp, 20 predicted proteins | sample TA2KigCas0mmetaG_FD_148605 | JGI IMG/M metagenome (GOLD analysis project Ga0194124, IMG submission 148605) | Freshwater microbial communities from Lake Tanganyika, Tanzania - TA2015031 Kigoma Deep Cast 0m | ecosystem: Environmental > Aquatic > Freshwater > Lake | place: Tanzania: Lake...
ACAATTTGGATATCTCTTACCAAACATCGTCTTCATACCTTTTTTCTTATAACCAGGCCAGCACTTCTCATCAATCACTTCACCTTCTGGTTCAAAATGAGCAACTTGTGTTTTAGTTTCTTTTTTAGCAAGAGGTAATTTTACTCCTGGTTTTTTAATTTTTTTAATTAATTGGATAGGAACTTCATCTCCTTTTTCTTGTGGAAGAATTGGATATTTGTATGTTGGTTTTGCATTAGGAATTGTAAAACTAACTTCTTCTCTCACACCACGATATATTTGTGCTGCTTGTCTAAGAGCATTTATTTTCTGATCATTTGGTAAATTTCTTCTTCCTGTAGATTTAATTGCAACACTGAATCTTTCAATATTTTTTTCATCTGCTGGAATGCTAGTATCAGAAACCTGTTCTTTCATTTCACCACTATCAACATAATCTGCCGCAGTATCAAGATAATCTGCTGCTTTAGTAATCTTTGATTGAACCCATGCCTCAATGTTACCTTCACCTTTCATTTTTTTACGAAGTCTTTTTGCAGCAGAAATGATTGTTGAAAGTTCAGAGCGAGCCATTGAATACTCATGGTCATACCCTTCGGGCATATTACCAGGATGTGGTGTATTTGGTGTGTATTTTTTCCCTAAGTTCATTGGGAGTGAATATGTATCCCAGAACTTTGGGCCATATCTACATTCTTCTCTGGTTTCATTTTTTTCACATTTAGGGCAATAGCGAATCATTCCAATTGCTTCCGACAGTGGATCTCTTGATTTTATATCTATTGATTCCGACTTATTTCCCCAGTTTGCCGCGCCAACTCTACGACACTTGACTAATGCTCCAGAGGCATATGCAGAGGGCCAGACGCTATATCTTGACTTGACCTTATGGTAACAGGCATCCTTTGTACCACTACCCTTACCTGGTTTATCTTTTGCTTCTTGTAAATCAAATTCTTCTTTCATTTTTTTTCTTTTCTTTCTTGGGGAATCGGTAGAAACATAAGTTGGTCTTGCAGCACCTGACTTTTGTTGTTGTCCTGGATCTGCTTTTTTCTTTCTTCTTGCAGCAGACAATCTTTCTGCTTTAGTCATACTTGCTCTTTTGGAAGAAGAAACGCATTTAGGAACTCCTTCTCCAGGTTCATCACTTGCACAAGTTCCACCCGTAACAACATTTACCCAACCACGCTTACCACCCTTTGATTTGGATTTACCAAACCAGTCACGGAGACCTTCTTCAGATATACTAGAACCATTTCCATTTCCATTAGAACCATTACCTTCAGAATCATCTTCCTTATCAAGCATACCATCACGACCTATCACATATCCAGTAGGAATTGGTTTACACTTTTTATCTGTATAGCAATAATAGTTTCCTGGTTTGCACCTATTTTTGTTTTTTTCCTCGTTCATTTCTTCTGTTTTCTTTTTCATTGAGTTAATAAATTTTCTAAAAATAGCAGCTTCAGAAGTCTTTCTCATCACTCTTGCTCTTTGTTCCATCGCAATTGCTGCTTGAATTTTATGAGCATGAGATCTTCCAGAATTTTTTATTTTAGAGACACTTTGTTTTGCAGTTGCAGCATCCTTAAATCCCAATCCGTGAATTGTTCCTTTTGGATCTTCATCTGTATAGAGATCAGAGTGTTTATCAGACTTATCTGGTTGTCCTGGTTTCTTTGGAATACGAGGATCGTTCATTTCATTGAAAGGTGATTTTGATTTAGTCTCTTCACCCTTTGCTCTTTTTTTACGAGCAGCACAATGAGCTTTCTGAGAAAATCCACTAGGATTATCGCAGTTTATTGATCTTTTATATTTGTCAGACCAACTCATTAGAAATAAGAACTACTCCTTATTATTTAGAAAACCTTGTTTGAGTAGTTTTGATAATTCAGAAGTTGATCCCACAAAAACAGCATTATTAGTCACATTATTTGTGGTTTTATTAGAATCTTCTTCAACATCTTTTAATTTCTTTTGTAAATCTATAAGTTTATCAGTTACATCCCCAACCGATTTAATAAGTTGACCAGCTACCTCATATGCTCTTGGAGAACCACCCTCTCCAGCAAGTTCCATTATTCCATTTATTGCCTCTTGCCCCTTTTCAATTAATGAATACAAATTTGCACGAGTATACTCATAATCTTTTTTTATATCATCAGATTTTAATGGGGATATTGTCAACTCTTCTTTGACTTTATCTACCCCAATAATGCTACTTTCAATATTCAGAGTTTCATTTAATTTTTCATAACTATTTTTCATAATTAAATATCTTTTTGCTGAGTTGGACTATATTCTTTACCATCAAAGAACATTTCAATAGATTCGTTAAATCCAAAATCATCATCTGGTGCAGCATTAATGGGATCTGGAACAACGGTATATCTCATTTCTCTCTTAGCAGTTGAAGTTTCAGTTCCAGTATAATAATCAACTTGTACCTTACGAATTAATCCTTCAGTGCTTTCGGCAATTGGTCCAAAGAGATATGTCTTTGCAGTAAAGTTAAATGTATATATTAAAATTCTTCTGGTTGAAAAATCACCTTCATAATCATCAGTAAAGGTAACACTATCTAAAACAACTGGAATATCCCTTTTTTCTCCAATTGAATTAACTAAATCTACAGTTAAATTAAAAGATGGTTGAAAATATGGTAAAACTTGCTCAACAATTTGTAAAGCATCATCCTGCACTTTACTCATTAAATTTAATTGAAATCCAATATTATATGGAACTGGTAAATAAACTTTTTTTAAATTTGAACCATCTAAAGTTTTAAAAGTTTGAGTTACATTTGCTTTTCTAGTTGCATCATATTGAATTGAAGTCATTTCAAATGCCATTCTTGGCAAAGTCATAGCAATTGGTTTATTCAATTCTGGTTGCTGCTCTATTCTGGCAAGAAACTTTTGAATTGGTCCATATGCCAAAGGAACTTTTATTTCGCTGATATTATTATCATCTGAATCTTTATGTTTAATGTAAATTTCATTAAACAAAGTTCCAAATGCAATAACAGTTTTTCTTATAATTTGATGGTAATAGTAAGTTCCTAACATTAGAATGTGCCGAATGGATTAGACTCTGAAAAATCTATAATATTATCCGCTTCTGTTTCAATTTGGGTATTTTCACTATATTTATCATATTCATCCCAAGTATTATATGAAGATACTGCGTATGTGGCGCTAGACGCTGCTCCAACAATTAATTCACCTTTGTAAAATCCTTTTTTAGATGCATCATTGATAAATGATACTTTAAGAACTTTTGTATCTTTGTCCCAAGATTTAACTCTTCCCGTAGTACCTGAAATTGATCCAGTAATAATTTCATTAAATTTATAAGTACCAATTCCAGATATAATTGCTGGATTTCCAATTGTAACCGTTGGTGCCACTGTATAACCAACTCCAGAATTAATGATTCTGATTGAAGATATAGATTGATCAGTACCCACTATTGCTTTTCCTATACCAGTTGTTCCTACTCCAACATTACCAACAATCGTAACCGTTGGTGATGTTGCATATCCAGATCCATTATTAGTGATTGTAAAGTTTGTAATACCTTTTAGTGTAGTTTCAATTGCACAAGTGGATGAAGCACCTACTCCACCACCTCCAGTAATATTAATAGTTGGTGCCTCAGTATATCCAGCTCCAGAATTTGTTAATTCTATCGCAAGTATTGATCTAATGCCTGCTCTAGATGTAGTTATAGCAACTGCTTGAGCATTAATTCCTCCAGCTGGAGCAGTTGATATTGAAACTGTTGGAGATGAAGTATATCCAGATCCATCGTTGTTTAAATATATTTGACGAATGTAACCACTATGAATTCCTGCAATTGCTGTTGCTGTAACTCCAATACCTATAAGTTGTAAAGTAGTAATATAACCTTCATCTTGAACTTGAGTATCAATTTCATCAATTGTAGTATCAATAACTTCATCTTCATACTCAAATAATTCGCATTTCAATTCATAAACATATAGTTTACCTAATTGATAAAAATTAACTTCATGTTCGACAAATTTAACTTCAAAAAGTCTTTGCCCTAAAGGAAAATAAACTAAATCACCCTCTCTAGGTCTAGATGCAAGAACAATTTCATCATTATCTAAAGCATCTAAGAATGGAGAAATAAAATCTTCAAATCTTTCTTTAGATATAACTAAACTTAATTCATCCTTTAAACTCATTCCAAACTTTGTTAAAATATCTCCTTGACCAGTATATCCATCATAATTATTGACATATGCTTCAATCGCAAAATTATCATTAAATTTTGATGACGATATTTCTTTAAGAATAGTTTGCTTTTTAACAAATTTTCTTGGAATATAAATTACATCAATTCCATAAATTTTTAGTTGTTCATTGATTAGATCTTGAACTAGTCTCTGTTCTCCAGAAGATCCTTGTAAGAAAAATGGATTAAGTGCCATTATTATCCAATAAAATCGTAAGGTGGAAGTTCATAGTCCATGGACATTCTTTCTCTAATATTCTCTAACTCTCTTTCAGCATCCTCATATAATTCTCTACCATTAAGTTCAATTCCACCAGGGAGTTTTACTCCTCTGAATTTAATTAAATTTTGCCCCCATTGTTTTTTCATTAATGCAGTTAAATATTTTTTCAAAAAACTATCATTGTAAACTTTAGTAAAATCATTTGGATCTAAAATTCTGTAACAATCGATAACTATAAAAGAATCTGCTTTTTGAGCCGCCCATTCAATATCAAGATACATTCTATTTTGTCTTTTATTAAATCTAATTTGTTTATCAGTAGTCAAAAGAAAATCTATATCCTCTAAATATGTCTTTACCATTGCATACTGTAAAAGTTCAACAGAATTGAAGTAATAAAGATCGTTCAAAAATAACTGATACTTAATACTAAACATTCCTCCAGAAATAGAACTAGTATCAAATTTAAATACTTTTTCAATACCAATTACTGAATCTGGAACTTGAATATAATTGGCAGTTTCATAAAAATTAAAAGAAGTTGTTCCTACTCCTACTATATTTGAAGATCCTGTTGTGGTTACAATACCAACACCATTAGTTCCTTTAGATTTACCTCTATCAATATCTTGCTGCGTTATCTTATATTTAAGATACATTCTTTCAACACCATCAAAGTGCCTTTCATGAAAGTATTGTAAGGCATCATCAACTAAATCATCTATTTGGTCATCATCCAAATTAATTTCTAGTACTGGAGCGCCCAAACGCCTTAAACAATAATCGACAAGTTGTTGCCTAGATGCTGGTTTAGACATTAGTATGAGCCTCCATCGATGACATTGGACCAAATAGGAATACCAGAGTTATCTGTTGTAAGTATGTAGTTAGTATAATCAATACTAGAACTTGTTGATCCTGTAGAGACCATTAATCCCGATGAATTAAAATATGCGACTCCATTAGTATATGATGGAGTGTAATAAAATGTATTTACTGTAGATATACCAGCAATTAAATTATTAGTTGATATAATACCAGTTACAATTGCATTTCTAGCAATAAATTCATCAAAACGAAGATCATCCTGTATATAAAGATCTCCGTTAATATATACATCACTTAGAAATGTTGCAATCCCAATAAATGTTGATACACCAGCGACACTTAACCGGTTGGCAAAGAGTGTTGATTGGAATGTACTGACACCAACATGATTTGATACTCCAGAAACACTTAACTGTGTTACTGAGGCTATTCCACCAATTACATTTTTTGCAATTTCTGATCTACCTCCCGCAGCTCCAGAAACACTAGAAATAATTTTTACAGTATTTTGTTGCCCAACTCTAACTTTAATATCTGCCATTATCGGGTAACTCCCTCTGTTACGAGAACCATTCCCTCAATAACTCTATTTTTTGTTCCAAAATCATCAGTAATTACTACATCATAAACATATCTTCCAGGTTTTAAACTAGTTGTTTGTGTAGAAGTTAGAGATATTGATATTTTTCCATCAGATGGTACGATAATTTCAGCAGTAAAATTTGTAGATGATGAACTACCATACCACTTTCTCATTTGAGATTCTACAGTATATCCATTTAAATCAAAAACAGAATTTGTTTCTGACCCCTCTAAAGTGAAAGATTGAGTAAAATCACTGCCAGCATTAATCACTAAATTATTGACATATACTGCTGCCATCTATCTTTTAATATCCTACTTTTTATTTATATTCCAAGATTACCTAAAAATCCTATAACTTCTTGTTGTTTTAGGTACAATTTGCAATATAGTTTTGCAAATTTTTTAAGATCTTCCAAATCTAAAGTATCAATGGCTCTTGAATGTTTTTCATACTCAAATAGTTTATTCATTGATTCTAAACTAATTTCATTTGGATCCATTAATAATCTCCTTTAATAAAAGTTTAATTTCTTCAATGTCTTTTTTCATTTCTTCAAGTTCAAATTTTTGCAATTCACGATTATTTTTAGCATTCATATATTGATTATATGATTGACTATCATAATTTAATATAGCGCCAGTTTTTTCATCTCTGTATAAATTTGGAAATCCTTTGACCGGAATCATCACGCTAAAGCAATACTTCTGAGATCTTTAAATCTTGGTGCATATGCCTGATTAGTTCCTGACATTACCACTTTGATGGTATATCCAGTAAAACTACCAAGATTATTAGCACTAAAATCATACTCTAAGAATTGATCATCTAAACTTTCTGGTACAAAAATATCAGAAAGTCCATTATTTTTAGAAGGATCAACAACATCTAAAAATCCATCTTGATTATTATCAACTGTTAAGTTTTCATAACCAGGGAATAACTCAAATGATGGTTCAACTTCACTCGAATCTGGTCTAATCAAACTATATAATACTCTAAAATCTGCAGATGAATGTCTATAAGCACTCAAAATAACTTTAAGTGAAGTTGCTGGTTGTGCTAGTCTAACTGTATTTGATACATAAATTGCAGCATGTGGATCATTGAAGATACTATTAACTCTATTATCCCCAGAATAATCTTGTATTGGTTTATTTAATCTACTATTTAAAAATTCAACAGAAGATTGCTTCCAGAAGATCATGGGTGAAAGATTAGAATCTGTAGTTTCTAAATTAACTTTCATTGTAAATGATTTATTTCTTAAAAGAGATCCCAAATATTCTTGTTCATTTACATTAGAGCATACAATTCTTGTAGAAATAAGTCTATTTTCGACCCCAAGTTCAACTGGTTCATATTGTTGATCAATAAATGATGTTTCATTTCCACTGACACTTGTTCCACTAACTGTTCTAATTTCTCCAGATACTGAAGTTGTTGAACTTGGACTTAATAGTCCAATATGTGGAATTAAACTATTAAACTGAATATTTTCCGTTGCTTGAACATTATTTCCACCACAAGATAATTCAGAATTAAATGATAGTTGTGGAGAATTTTCTGGAGATCCTCCACTCCCTTGATCAGTAGATCTACTCGATACATTTGAATCAAAATTAGTTCTATCAAATTCAACATAGTAACTATCAATATCAATACCAGTATCACTGATGTCGTGAGTTTTATTTATTCTTCTTAATGATACGCCACCAATTTCATACTTGTAAACGGGATCAGTTGTATCGTGAGACGTTACTATAGTTGAATCAATTCCTCTAGTAACATTAATTGTCCCTGCACCAGGAGGAGATGTATATTTTAAAATTTCATTTCCTATCTTGATAAATCCTGGATTTGTTGCACTTACTGGTAAACCTTCAAAAGTTGCAAAATTTGCTGTTGACGCCAAACTAATTGCAGTATCGGAAACTAATACTGGTGTAGATAATGTTGTTGATGGTATATCACTTTGAACATCAAAAATTCTGACTTTATTTACATTTGAATACATTCCATGTTCATAATGATTAATCTTAAAGAAGTTTCCAGAATATACATCACCGATAGAGGTTGATGATGTGATTGTAGCTCCAGTTGACGTGAAATTTCCAGAATTGTTGTAATATGCTAAAGAAGAAACGCCAACACTAAAAGAATTACTCTGAACATTTGATAAGTATAATGTATCAATCCCATTTGATATTCCGGTAATTGTAATACGTGAATCACGACCTCCAACTGGACTTACAGTTGATGTAACAATACCAACTACATCACCAACTGAATAACCATTACCTGGAACAGATATTCCAATTCCTGTTATGGCACCATTAGATACACTTAGAATGTTTACTTTTAATCCTGAACCATTACCGGTAATATTATATGTTTCCACACTATTACAAACGCTATAATTTGAACCTCCCGTAGTGATCACAACTGAAGAAACTGAATTTCCTGTTTTTTCAATATAACCATAATTATATGAAGCATTTTGGACAGAAACTTTTCTTCCTATAGATAAAGCAGATATTAAACCAGAATCTGTAATTGTTGCGACACCAACTTTTAATTTTTTTGGTAAAATTGTAATAGGGTTGGATTCTAGTGTAGGTATATAATTATTACTTTGATTTAAAGTTGAATTATGGAAAAATGCACTTCCTGAAGTAGAAGTAAATCTTGCTTTGTATAACTTAAACTTCATATCTTGATATTGGTTTGCAGTCCAAATAGAACCATTTTGAGATTTAAATAGACTTCCCAATCCAAATTGTCTAGAATATCTGATTGCCTGAGTATCTGGAAGATTTTTGGTTTGAATTGTTTTTGCATCCATTTCAGCAATCCAAACTTGATACTCGTTAGATTGTGGAGCAAGTAAAACTATAGCGTACTCTAAATTGGGAGCAAGATAAATTGGATAATCAAATGTTATTTTAGTTGCTATAGATGCATCTGCGGAAGTTGTAATATCGGATGGTTTTAATGTTACTGGATTGCCAACAATAATTCTAGTTGGAGTTCCTAATTCAACGGTTCTAACTTCTACTGTAAGAGGTGCATTATTTGAATCTTTAGTTGCAAAGAATATGTCAACTGCAGTTAAATATGCGCCATTTACATCTTCCTCTGGTTTAATACCATCAGATACCTCTGTAGAACCACCTACAGAAAAAGATTGTGCAAGTGGATCAACAAAATATGTTGTTGTCGTTGTGGTCGTAACTTTTTGCCTCTCTTCCCAGGTTCCCTCTGATTTATAAATTGTTTCTCCAGAGGAAATTAATGTATCCCCAGGTAGTGGAGTTTCATTAGTTAAACTTGATGTTAACTTATAAACTTTTGAACCAGTTGATATTCTAACAGCAGGAGGAGGATTTCCATTTGGGTCTCTTAAGAAGAATGATCCTGTTATAGAACCATTAATATCAGTGATTAATCTTAGATCTTTTACATATGCAACAGCATTACTTGTTTGACCAACTAAAATCATACCCGTTGTTAAATACCCAGAGTATAAACCTTGTACTTCTGAACATAAAGAAGATATGTCAATATTTAAAATTTTAGATGAAGCACTGTAAAACTCTGGTATAGTTTCTGAAGACAAATATGGGTTAGTTGTGTATGTTACTGATGGTGAATTGAATGCACCCTCTTTATGATTTGATGCAGCAACTCTAAAACTAATTAAATTGTTTCCATTAGCAGTTCCAATTACAGTTTCTCCTACTTGGAAAGCAGTAGACGCTCCATAATTTTGAAGTGTTGAATCATTAGCAATTTCTACAAGTTTAGGTATGAAATCTACTCCGCTATTTCCGTCTAAGAATTGATAATATCTAGTTAGTGATTTTAACTTAACAGCACTAAACTGAGTGTTTCTAGATCTCATGTATAATTCAGAACCACTCGAAATTAATCGATCTTCTTCTGTTACTGTTGTTGTACGTCTAACAACTGAAAAAGTTCCTGTTACACCTACTCTCTTTTTCTTTTTCTCTGTTATAGAAACATCTGCTAACCTAATTGTTCTTACCCAACTATCACTTGATGGATTTAATATTATACTTCCACTATAAGAAACAACATGGAATGGGTTAACATTCTCAACTGTTGTTGCAAATGTTTGCTCAATCCAACCAACTGAATCATATTTTAGTGTAATTACATCTCCAGTCTTTTGAACATTTGAATCAAGTAATTCAAAATTACTGTTTAAATCTAAATCTTCATCAGTTATATCTTGTGCAGATACTGGTTTTAAACTAATACTATTTTTAGAAACTTTTGGTCTTAATTCATTATTTACTGAATCAATTTCTATAGTCGAAAATTCTGTATCTAATAAGTTATTATTTTTAAAATCATCTACAAAAAATCCAGTTTTAAATCTATTAAGTCCCTGAGCATCTTGGATTTGTAAAGTTTGAGTATTCAGTTCTAATAGGGATAATGAAGTTACTCTTTCTAAGTTTTCAACTCTATCTTCTATTTTACCAATATCACGCATTGTATATCTTCTATTATCAACTAAAGATATTGAAGCGTCTTTTGGATTATACAAATATGGCGGTAATGTAATTGTAGCAATTTCCATTACCTCGTCTGGATTCTTAGGTGCTTTCGGATCTGTAGATGGAATACCTTGTAGAATTGTAAATACGCCAGATTTATCCAGATAAAGTTTATCAATCCTACCTAAGTAAAAATCATAACCAATCAATGCACTTTCATTTGGTGACATAATAATTTTTGGATCTGTACCAAATGTTCTAGAGGAAAAATCAAATGGAGATGCTGTAGTGCTAGTGAAAACTGGTACTCTAGGTCTAAAATCTAAAGTATCAGATGCTCTTAAACTATTTGCACCAATAGATGGAATATCTGATAAAAATCTTTCCTCATCATAACTATTTACAGTAAATACATCTCCAGTATCACTTGAAGGTACTGAATAATAATCAAATATAATTAAAAGTTGTTTGGATGGAGAACTTTCTCCATTTTTTCTAATTAATTTGGAATAATCATAATACTGTTCTTTTTGACCTTTATCTAATATGAATTTTGTTGTAATATTTCTATATTTTCCTAATGTAATAGATGCAATTGTTGTATTGACATTTGATTCTTCAAAAGTAACATTTTCACCAGAAATAAATTTACTATCATTTAAATAAACAATACCTAGTGTATCTGAAGATGGTTTTGATACTACTCTTGCAACTGATTTACTTGTACTACCTATAATATTTTCGCCTATAATTGCATTATTACTAACATTTGCAATTGAATTAAATAAAACTTGATCTAAAACTGGACTACTAGTATCTAAAGATTCATAAACAGCAATGACATTTGCAACATCTGGATAGTTAAGACTTATTTCTTCATCTTGCACTCTTAATCCATAATATTGATTATATGTAAGACCATCATTTATCGATGTATTGACTCCAACACCAGATTGAGGATCTTTAGATAAGGTTATATTTATTATTTTTGATCTATTAAATTGTTTAATTTTACTTTGAATCCCATTTTTAACAAAAGTTGCATTAATTGCCGAAATTTGTCCATTAGAAATATTTGAAAATGTAACCTGATTACCACTCACATTAACTTTATCTGATGTTAAATTTTCTATAGTACCATTACTGTAGAAAATAGAATATCTTTCTTCATCATATGCTTCAAAGTTTACTGATGTTGAATTTATTCCTAAATTAAAGTTTCCTGTGTTTACAGTTAATGTATTTGTTGATACAGTAAATGTACTATTTGATTGTGCCGAAAAAGTAATTGTTGATGCACTTAAATCTGTTGATGAAACATTTGAATTTGGTAACTGTGCGTATAAAAATCCTCTTTCTTCATTTTTTAATATTGAAACTCCTAAAGAATATGAAACCTTAGAAGTTAAACCAACACCAGGAAGAGAACCATCGCAAATATTAGAAACAGATGTAACCGCTTCTAGAGTCATAGAATTTAAAGATGGTGATATTGAAACAACACGATTATAAATTTCACTTGATGCACCATCTCTTTGATATCTAATTATAGTATCTGTTTTAATTCCACTAAAGGTTGCTGGAGATGAAACTGTAGCGGTACTAATTCCACCACTTGCCGCAGTTATAGTAATAAGTTCTGGTCTAGAAATTATATCCAATTGAGTATCTGATAAAAACGCTGTTGTAAATCCAGATACTGCTGTTGACTGATATACAGATTTTATGTCATCAATTCCATAAATTTTTACAGAAGAAATTGTTCTTGGATATAATTCAACTCCATTAATAAAAATTTGTTCACCGACAGAAAAAGTTCCTGAAGTTTGTCTTACACTAATTATATTTGTCCCAGATCCTGCTGAAACTGCATAACCACTTGCGCCACTACTTTTTCCTTTAATGAATGAAGTTGCAGGAATTTCCGATGAAGAAACAGATTGATTTAATGTTAATTCAGTATAAGTTTGAATGTCATAAAGATAAATGTCCCAGTTTGTTGATGCACCACTATATGCAGCATCTGTTACATTAAAATTATAAATTCTTGCCGATCCAATAGTTGATCCTGCAGGATTTATTGTACTATTTTTTCTTCTATTTTGTAGATAAACTATTTCTTTTTGTTTTGGTGCCCCTGTTACATTATTAACTCTCAATAAATTTCCCATTTCAAAGGGAATATTTACTGATGAAACTTTTTGAGTAGTTCTTGGTTTTGGTACATCTATAATTTCAACACCAGTTTTTTCTATATCATATCCCCTTACATAAGCTTTTCCTGGAGAAAGTTTTACACACATTAAATCATCATTTGGAGTATTTCCCTGATTCGTTTTTTCATTGCTGAAAAATAAACCATCATTCCCAAGTCTATTATTTAAAGAATTATTTAATGTAAATTGAAATGGTGTTACTGTATAATTTCCAGATTCATCATATGTTCTTTGCGCCAAATAATCTCTAATTAAAGAATAACTAGATTTAACTTGAATTTTTTGAATAGCACCATTTCTAACTCTTAAAAGTTCTACAAAATCAGTATCATCTAAATCAGTTAAAAGTTTTTTACTTAATATTAATGAAATTTTAAATCTATCTGCTCCTGGAGCAGCATAATTTGTAAATCCCTTTGCATTATCATAAAGAGTGCTATCATCCTTAGCAGTAATGATTTGTTCATTAATTCTCAAACCAACTCTATATGATGGAGTGTTAGTATAATAATCTAAAATAATTGTTTGTTGAGGAACTCTTACAAAAATACCCCTAATAAAATATACACCTTCACCTATAGAAGCTGCAGACCCAATTGAAGATGCTTCAGATGAAATTGTTGTAGCAAAAGGAATACCAGATGTAATTGAATCTACAGTTTCTGATGCAGATAAAGTTTCGTTATTCTGAAATTGACTAATTTTAAAATCTGAGTCAGAATCAATATATTTTACATAAAGTGTGGCATATTCAATATCTGAATTTGGAAGTTGAACTAACTGAACAGTTGCAGTAATTCCAGATACCTGTCCTGTAATTTTTTTACCTACAAAATTTTGTAAATATGTGGTAACATCAACATCATATTGCTTAGGATTTACTCTAACAGCATAAAATTGTCCATCATAAGTGATATTTCCTGGAATTACTACAGATCCTTCTTTAAAAATATGACTACCAAAAGTTTCTATTTGATTTTGCAATATTGACTGTAGAGTATTTAACTCACGAGTTTGAATTGCTTTTCCTGGGTTAAATAAAATCTTATAGTAATCTTTATCTTTAGCACCTATAGTTGGTTCGGAAAAGTCATCAAAATATGGACTTACATTAAGGTTAGTTTTTTGAGCCATCTTTTAAAATTCCAGGATAATTTTAATGTCTTCTTTTTGTCTAGAATTTCTTGTAACTGTTTGCCTATTACTAATATAAATTACATCCCCAGACTTACTATTTATCTCTGGATTTGCAAGACCATTCGTAAATTGGACGCCAAGATTTATAATTTTATTTGAAATAGTCAATGTACTTGTGTTGTCAATAGATGCATCAACATTTGCACTCCATCCACTGCTTGTTATTTGTGTACTTGTATTAAATCCAACTAAATTTCCTGTAGAATCAAAAAATGATGTTATTCCAATAAAATCCGTATGATTTGATCCACCTCCACCATTATAGTATAAAGATCTATCCTGATAATATTTTAAAATATTAGTCTCGGAATCATAGGAAGCAACCCAACCAAAAGATTTTTTATCATTTGCTTGCAGTTGTTGTATTTTATCACCAACTGAAGGAGTTCCACCAATTATTCCAGTTAATGCCATCGAATAAAGGGCAGAAAAATCATTCTGATTATATACTGTGGTATTGATTCCTGTAGAATCATAAACTGTTGGATTTTTTAAAATTCCAACTTGTGCAAATTTACTATCTACTGGAAAATCTTTGGTAGAATCATCAAATCTTGCATATACTAGTACCTTATCTGCACCTAATTCATGATAGATATTAAAACCATGACCTTTAGATGGAGGAATAATTGGTATTAATTCTGCAAAAACTCCGTTTAATCCCATCTTAGTAGTTCCTAAATCGACTAGAGCATATGTATAATTTTTTCCCCCAGATGTAACCACCACATCACTAATTTTACTTGATGTGTCAATTGTTACTGAAACAGTTCCGCCAGAACCATCACCAACTAAATTGCAAGATTTAGTTCCAGTATCATATCCTAAACCTTGATTTTGTATATAAACTTTTTTAATTTGATTTTCATTTAAATTTGAATTTCCATTTTCTCTAACCGCAGTAATTTGAGAATCTGTAGAGGTATCCCAATCATTTGGAAGTGTAATATATTCAGTGGAATCAAACTTTATAATATCACTTTGAGACACTGTATATAGATATTTCCAAGTATACCCATCACTAAGTTTAGATGGTTCTAAATCTGTAAATGTTGGTTCAATTTGTGAAGCATTTCCCGTAGTTTTAATTCCAGAAGAACCATTATCAATACAAATATAAACTCTATAGTCAGAATTTAAAACATAATAATTTGCATCATATAATCTTACTGATCCAGTAGTTGGTGAAGGATTTATTATACTATAATCTGATCTATACATTTCATATTGTGTGCCAGAAATCCAATTAATTTTTCTAATTACTCTTCTAATATTGGCACTTGTAATTTTTTTACCAAATAAAATTGTTGATTTGTAATGATTTAAATAATCACTATTATCTATTGGATTTGGTACTGTTGTATCCCAATTGTCATTTCTACCAAACCCAGAAACATTAGGATTAGACAATCCAACAAAAACATAGTAAGAATTTGAAGAATCATTAACAGAATCTACAAAACTAGTTGCATTAAGTATTCTAAATTGATCTGTTACAATTGCAGACATATGAATATTGTTTTTTCTGTATTTATATCATATAAAAAGGTCTTTTTAACTAATAGGACCAATACCCTTTAATCCAAATCCCCTTCTTTGAATTGTTGGGAATGTTGATAAACCAGAATTAATTGTAAATCCAGAAATACCTATCGATATCGGAGATGAAGACCTAGTAAATCCTGATAATTTACCCCATGAAAATTTACCAATATTAGACCCAGTTGTGGCAATTCCAACAATTGATGTTTGAGAATGAACATTACAAGTAATAATTCCTGCAGAAACATTTTTTCCACTAATATAATACACATTATCTAAGAAAGTGGTTCCTACACCAACAATACTAGAATTATCATTTATAATTGATGTTACACCATTACCAACTTTAGTATTAAAAATATAAATTGGATTTCCTACTTCAATATTATTCATCGAAGACAAAGTAAAATTAAGAGCAAGATCTGTCCCAATTCCTACAGTAGTGCCTATTCCTATAACATTTCCTGAGGTTCCACTAATATTAGTAATTTTAGTAATATTTTCATAAATTGGATCTGGAAGTGGAATGATTACTTGTGGCAGATTTGATGTAGTATAACCAGATCCTGCATTTATAATTGATACTGTTGAAAGTGATCCATTTATAATGGAAATAGAAGCAGTCGCTCTAGTTCCAGGAGTAACTGATAAAGTAGTTCCAAATGCTACAATTGTAGGTAATGGTGATGCAATATTTACTTCAATTGAAGATCCTGTATATCCACTACCAACATTACTAATAACTAAAGATTGAATTGTTCCAGCACTAGAAACCACAGCAGTAACAACACCTGATATTGGATCTTGTAACCCAGAAACAATTAATGCGTCAAAATCAACTGAAGGTTCTGCTTCATAATTAAACAAAGATATATCATCTACAAATATTTGACTATCATTTTGACTTACATTTTTGATAATTTTGGATGTTGGATAAATTTGAGGTTCTAAAGATTCTCTTGCTTTAGAAACTAAATATCCATTAATAATTTTATCAACTTTTTGTTTTGTCCAACTAACTGGTTTAAAATTAGTATCATCAACACCTTGTAAATTATAAAGATTAGTTTCAAGTACCTTGGATGAAATAATATTAGTTACTGTTCTTGAAGATTGTGTTATTGTATTTGTCAAAGAATTATTATTACTAAAAACTTGGACATCATCTCCAGATTTAATAGTTTCATATACATCATCTTTATATTGACTATCAGAAGGACTACCTTTATAGAAATAAATTGACACATTATCTTCACTCTTAGGTGCTTCAGTAAATGCAAATGATGCTCCACCATCAAATTGATATGTAGCAACTGGTTGTTGTAGAATTCCATTTACAAATATTACAAGCAATGAATTAAAATCTATTGCTCGAGAATCTTCATCACTAGAACTTCTTTCAAAACTTAACAATTGAGAATTGTAATAAAGAGGAAATCTTTTTCTTACTCCATTTTGTAAGTTTTTAATAGAATCAATATAATCTAATTCTCCAAATTGCCAAGCCGAAAAAGAATCTGTAAAAGTATCAAGGATTGTTAATTCAAATTCGGTAATTGGTTGTGTAAGACCGTATGCTGTAACAAGACCTACTGGTTTAATTACATCACCTTTTTTAAATCCATAACCATTTCTTACAATGTCAAAACCAGTAACTTCAAATAAAGTTGAACCTATTCCTGTTGTTGAACTTGCCCCAACATCTACATTTAAAAGTAAACCAATACCACATTCAGTTGTTGCTCCAGTGCTTAATCTAGAAACACCAATCATAGAAAGATTACTATAACTTGGTGAAGATATATTGATAGTTGGATTTGTATAATTTGTACCACCACCAACAATAACGAATGAAAGTGTTCCACCAGCACCTACAACGGCATTAATTGTTGCTCCTAGTCCTGTATGACCACTTTCAGTCACTGCTATCGAAACTGGACTTCTATAACCAGACCCCCAACTGCCAGATGTTCCAATTCCAATGGAAGTAATAGATCCACCTGCACCAATTATTGCCGTTATTGCAGCGCCTATGAGGGGTGCATAACCAAGACCTGGAGTTGATCCAAGAGAAACAATAATTCCACCTCTGGGTAGTTGATTCAGGTTTACATCTGATTCTGAAATAATAATAGATCCATTTGAAGATGTAATTCCTGAGAAAATTACGCTACTAATTCCAATAGATGAATTTTCAATTATTCTAAAATTATTATTAGTATTATTTTCTGTAGTTGGCGTTTGATATATTCCATTAATAAGAACAATACCATTTCCACCACTAGTTCCTAATCCAACAGTATTAGCTCCACCAACTGTTAGTGTATAAGTTTGTCCTATACCTGTAAATTTTTCTGAAAGATTATCATAAACTTGATTAGAAGTATAATCTTTTCTTAAAAATACTCTTCCATTAAAATATGATCTAGCTTCCGCAAGATTATCATAATCTATAAACAACTGATCTTCTAAACTTCCTTCGGGCGGCTCTGTAAAATAAATGCGACTGTTAGTAATATTAAATGAACCTCTATAAACAGATACAGAAGTTGAATCTGAATGTGAAGTCGCTGAAGATCCAACAAATCCTCTTCTAACACTTACTAATGGAAATGTTCCGGCAAAGGATATTGGTCCAGAGTATGTCGTACCCAAACCAACATTTTCAACTTTCATATATTCATTATCAATTTTTAAAATATCTCCCAATTGAATGGATGAAATTCCACTTAATCCAAAAATTGTAGAGGAAGTTCCTATTGTTCCACCATTATTAACGGTATAATCTAGTAGTGAGTATGCAATTGGAGATTGAATGACATTATCAATCGAAATAAGAGATTTTTCATTTTTCTTTACCATCTCCAATTCGTGAGCATTTCCAGATCCAATAGATGTAAATGTAACAGCAATACCATTATTTGCATATTCTTTTCTTGTTGCTAATTTAAATACATCATTCGAAACTTTAATTGCATATACAGTTTGAGGCAGAATATCAGTGACAACTCCAACATGATTAAGTGTTGATCCAATTCCAACCGAACTTGCCGCAACTCCAACAAAAGTTGATTTTGGTCGATAAATTAATTCTTCACCAGTGCTAAAGAAGTGATTTACTATCGTAAATTTACCTGTAGATTGATCTAAAATAGAAGAATCCGATGGATTAAATGTTTTCATAAAAATTGGTATGCCTTGATATTTCAGTTCAAAGTCAAGTTTATTAATGTCTTGATCATTGATTGCAAAATACTTAGCGACTCCAACTGATTCAGTAACATTACTATAGTTCAAACTTGGTGGAATATTTACTTCATCATTTTCCCTATAAAAACTTTCATTAAAACTTAAAATTTCAATATCACCTGAAATTGAAGGATCTGGATAAAATACTAGTGAAACTATAGAACCAGACATTTCTCCACCAAAAGTTCCAATACCACTTGTACTTCCGATTGATAAAAATGGATATTGAGTTGTATATACATTTGATGAATCTGAAATCAACATTACTTGATGCAATGCACTCGTTTGTCCGATACTAACTTTTATCGTAGACTTTATAGAAGTAAAATCATTCGTATCAAATCCTATGATAGTTGATGCTGTTGAAACATTTGAATATAATGAGTCATATTTAACGGTGCTTTCATATCCGTCAACCTGGCCAGTTTGTTTAAATCTATAAGTACCTGCCCCAATTGCTGTTGTACCAAATCCAACATTTCTAGTTCTTAAAGTTATACTATTACTAGAGGTATTTGTATATTGTAATGATAGAATTCCACTACTTATAGATGCTCCAAATGATCCAATAAAATTAGAACTCAAACCATCTTTAGTATCAAAATAAAATTCAGAAAGATTTGTATTTGTTCCATCATGATCTACAAAAATTTCAACATAACTCATTTCATTTGTTACATTGTTAATTAAATGGATGCCTGAATGTATTGATTCTAATTTTGATGTAGATTTTTGTATTAAATTGGAAGTTGAATCTGGAGAAACTGTTGAAGTTACTCCAAATAAATCAACATATCCAATTGAGGTAGTTCCAATACCCGATGTATAGTTTGTAAATCTTGTATTTAAATACTTGATGTTATAGGTAGTATCATATCCATCCTTAGGATCAAATTTTAAATAACAATTTCCTAATTCATCAATATACCCAAAAACATCTCCCATAATATTAGTTTCATAACCAAATTCTGGAGATAGTTCAGTACTAATTGATCCTTTTTCAAGAGTAAAAATATCAGAATTATTATTTAAAACTATAATTTCTGTAAATTGTGATTGTGAGTAGTCTTTATTTGAAACTTGAACTAAATATCTGTTATATTTGTTTGCTGGAATAATATCTACAATTTTTGTTGAAGTATCAATTGGTTTATCTGAAGATGAAAATTCTGAACTTATATCATCTATTTCTAAAACTCTATTAGTTTTACATTCAAAATAATCTGATAATATTTTCCTACTAAATTTTAAAAACTTTGATGAATCTCCAAAAGTATCAACATCAACAACTAAATCATAGTTATTAATTGTATCTACCCTATTTTGACTACTAAGATTATATAATAATTTTATTTGATCTGTAGAAATAATCTCACCTGTGGTTACATTTTCAATAATTTCAGTATCGGCAAAGTTTTTAAGTCCAATTGGATGGACAATGTTGTTTATTGGACTAATGATATCATTCCATTCTTGCTTACTCTTAATTGAATATGAGAGATTCTGATAATAATTATTATCAGAAATAACCTGAGTATCTTCGTCAAGTTTGCCAGTATCATCTAACCATCCAATTCGTTGAATTGATGCATAGTCAATTGTAAATTGTCCTGAAGACTCTTTAATTGAATTAACTGTTGCTAAAGATCCCGATTCAATACCTCTCAATACATTATTTTTTTGTAAAACATCAGACCCAGTTACTTTAATATAATTATTATTAGATTCTGTAATTCTTAAATTTGATTGAGAAAAACCATTTCCACTATTTACTTCTAAAATTTCTCCTATAATAAAGTTAGAAAATTTCTGAGTAACATTAAATTTTGGATAGTTATTATAATTTACAATAGTTCCATATAAATTTTCTATTATTTTTGGTGTTCCTGGATTTGTAGTTAGTCCAGATAAACTAAATTCTAGTTTTCTTGGATTTGCAACATTATTATATTCTGTAATTGTGAAAAATTGATATCCATAATCTTCAGAATTGACACCATCATCATTTTGATTTGATTTTTGTACACCCTCTACAAATATTCTATCATATTGTGCAAAAGGTTCTATTTCAAAACCAGAAAGAGGAGTAACAATAAAACATGTTACAATTCCCGAAGAAGATGCTTGTATAGATTGAATGCCTACACCATTGGTATTATTAATTGCTCTTACAGTAACTATAGATTCTGGAAGACCATTTGGTTGAACCTCTATAGAAATTGAGTTGATACTTGATCCTGAAACATTTGCAGTCAACAGTCCAGTATCAATTTTATTACCAGTATTTGTATCGACAATAATTAAATCTGGGCGATAAGTATAATTTTTTCCACCATCAATAATACTAATTGATTCTATTGTCTTTGAATTTTTAATTGTTATAAAACTAGGTATTAAAGCTTCTGGTTTTAAAGTTTTATCTGAAGAATATTCAAATCCCTCATTTAAAATTCTAATCTGATTAACTTTACCAATACTATTAGATTTTGGAATAATATATGCACCACTTCCAAGAACAGAATTTATACCATTAAATGTGGGTAATTTTTTAAAATTATAACCAGGAGAAATTGTTCTGATTTTAAAAACTCCACCAAGAGCAGAGATTGATGATGTTGTGTATTTTAAAATATCACATTCGGATTGATTATAAGAAGTTTTTTCTGGATAATTTTTTAATGATATTGTAAATGTAGTGGCACCAACTCCAGAAATTTTATAAGAATTATTGTAATAACTATCCACAAAATTAATTTGAGAATAATTTTTAACTTCTTTGTCTGATGCGATTATATGTCCAGATTTCTCCAGAGTATAGAATAATGGATTTGGTAATCCTTCACCATTATCAATTGTCAAAGATGCACTTGGAGAAACTCCAATAATACCATTCTTACTTATTGAGAATGTAGTTGTTAAACCTGTTGAAATAAATTCATCTTTGAAATTTTGATCATAAAATATTTTAAAATTATATCCAGATAAAGAAGAATCTGATAAATCAAAAATAATGTTATTATTATTGAATATTGTTAAAGGTGGATTAACTAAAGAAATAATCTGAGAGGATCCGCCAATACTACTAATATTTACAATATTTGGTGAAATTGTGTCAATAGAATCAACATAGGTTTCACATAATTTAATTTTATTATTATCAACTTTATAAACATAATAAAATCCTGTAGTTAATCCAGAAGATACATTATTTGCTGAATACTTAACTTTGTTTCCTGTTTTCAAATTATGTGAAGGTAAAGTAATTTCATCTGTTAATGTATTAATTCCAGATGAATTAAATTCAATTGGATTTATTAAAATATAATTAGTTAAAGAATCTCTTTTTACTTTTATTGATGTTGATGTACCGATTCCAACAGAAAGACTTGGTTTGATAGAGAGATTTATAATGTCTCCTGATGTTAGGTTATGAGAAGTTGTTATTGTTACTAAAGAATCAATTTTTTCAATATTTCCCTTTACTTGTATAAAATTAGATTCTAAAGAGTATTGATAATCATCGGATCCATTAGATATAAAGAATAAACCATCAGTTGTTGTAGTTAATCCAATTTGGGTTACAATTCCTACATAATCAGGCGATTTTTTAATAATGTAAACTGTTTGACTATCTCCACTAAAAGGTAAATTAAACGAAGAACTGCCAGAAGTATTAGCTACTGAAATTTGTGAAGAAGATGATAATTTTTTAAAAATTACTTCTTGATTTGTTTTAAATGAATGGTTTGGTAGGTAAATTGATTGTGTAGGAATAGAAATAATATTGTTAGTTTGAATGCCAACATTAAATGTAACAGCAACTCCAATTCCGGAAGTTGTTCCAACTCCAACGGAATATTTTGGATTAAAATAAATCTTATCATTAAATTTAGATTCAAAATATTCTGTAGATTTATTGATCGTAAAAGTATCTGGAATAAAGTTTACTGTTGTAGTCAAAGTGTGAGATATTCCAGGCAATTCCCTAGAAACTCTAACTATATTTTGAGTATCAAAAATATTTAAAACTGATAAAGTTTCAGTTCCTATTCCAATACTACTACCAATTGAAATATTTTCAGGAATATTAGAAACATATATGTCAGTTATATTAGCAGATGCCGTAATATTTTTAATTAGAGTTGATGTGTAAGAACTAACTCCAATCTGTTGATATCCATTTAAGAAACTTAATGATGTTGAAAAATCCGATATATTAACATAATCAGAATTTTTAAGATTATGATTTGGATTTATTTTTACTTTAATTTTATCTTTACTATTCCAGGTAAAAGTGGCATTATAATAAGATTCAATAGAAGTTTGTAAGTTTAATATTTCCTTTCCATTAATAAGTTCAACTTGAGAAATTAATCCGCCACCATCAGTATTGGTTTCATCAAATTGTAATAAATCACCTACCTTATAATCATCTCCTGAATCAATAATTTCAAAATTATCAATTGATCCAGATACGATGGATTCTACATTTACACTTTGATTGATAATTTCATTAGATTCAATGATAAAATCATTATCAGCATATTTACTATTAACTTTATATGGGAAAGTATTACGAATTAAATTTGAATTGTTAAAATCAAATGATTGATTTAAAGTTTTATTCTCATTAACAAATTTTGATCTATATCTATCACCAATGAAGTATGGAAAACTACCAACAATATTATTTTCACTATCAATTATAGATGTTGCAAAGTATGCATATACCCCATTAGGAAATTCTGGAGTAACACAAAATCTTCCATTATATTCATCCAAATCTCCAGAATTTGTAAATTTATAGTCTTGAATAAAAAATCCGTTAGAGAATTCAGATGGTCGATTTAAAATATTATTTGTATTTGATGTATAACCAGAGGTTAATCTTTTGATTGGTTTTGAATTTTTATTTTTTGGATCTGGATAACCGTAAGAACCATAAATTGGATTTCCATCATATGCCCATCCAATAATTGGAGAATGGTCTATTCCATCATCTTTAAAAATACTTGTAGTTAATACAGAGTGTCCAGAAATAAAGTATTGTAAATTATTATTTGAAGATTTAATAATTTCATTAGACTCTATAGTTGTACTATTAACATCATTATAAAGAAAATTATTATTAATATCTAAAGATCTTACTTGAGGGTCAAAAATAATATTTTTACCAGTTGGAACTGCGGTAATAAGTGTGTCTGTAGTGGAATAACCCGATCCACCATTGACTATAATTATTCTGGATATCTTATTATTAACAATAACTGGTTGAAGAATAGCGCCTATACCACTACCAGAAACAACAATATCTGGAGTTGAATAATATTCGGTTCCAGAATATAAAACAGAAACACTGGTTATTCTACCATTAATGATAGTTGGATATAGTTGAGCATTTTTACCAGTTTTCACTAAGATAGATGGTTTTTTATGATAGTTTAAAATTGATGATCCATAATCAGATCCTTGTTCATAGACATATACACCTACAATTTTTCCTCTTACTATTGGAGATACTGAAATTGAATTTGAATATTGTGTAGTACCTAATCCAACGGGAGAATATTTAATATCTATTGATATTTCTGGATAATTAAATGTATGATATCCACTACCTGTCGATCCTAAGCTAATATATTTTCTTCTTAAATAATTGCTTCTGTTAGTGCCACCTACTCCAGCATCTGATAGTCTAAATTTATCATTATCAGTCTTAAGAATATAATATTGATTTGAAGTAGATAATCCTGATATTGTTGAACCACTACTAAAATATGTAACTAAGTCACCATCAGTGAATCCATGATTAGTGAAAGAAACGATATCAGTTTCTGTAGAAATTCCTGAAGAAGTAACTCTTAATTTTCTATTTGTATAATTACTTCCACCATTTAAAACTTTAATTTGAGAAAGAGTATTTTTTGGTTCAGTTGCAAATTTTTGAATTCCAGAGTTTCCAGCAGTAGTAAATCCAACTGTGTTTATACCAGACCTGTAGTCTGAAAGTGATTGGTAAAGTTGTATTGTATTATTGCTTATGAACTTAGTATAATATGTTGATTCACTTTTTAAAGTATTTCCAGTGTTTTCATTTAATCCATTAAAAGTTCCAATACCTAGTAAGGGATTATTTCCTGGTCGATAAACAATTGGTTGTCCATCTACTAAATTATGATCTGTTAAAAATGTAATCGTTTCATAGGTTATATCTACTCCCCCTCCGATTGAAGTTTGTCTAGCATCAAATTCAATTTCTCTCCTTCTTTTTTCAATAACTGGTTCAAAAACAGCACCAAATCCATTTCCACCAGTAATTGCAACTGAAACCACAACATCTAAGTCAAAATCTTGTGGAGTAACGTAAATTTTTTCTACAGAACCATTTACAATCGGTTGTAATAATGCATTTCCTGTTGATACTGATAATAGAGGAGGATTAATTACATCATATCCATCTCCACCATTTAAAACATCAACTGATTCCAATGGTCCATAATAAACTTTATCATTGGATTTGTAACTAATAATTTCAACACCATTTATCAATTGTCCTACTGTTCCAGGAGTAGTTAAATCAGACTCTCCATCTCCAATATTAACTTCTAATGGAAATTTTCTAAGTAATTTTTGTGGTGATAAAATTCTTTCTTTTTGAGAATTTAAAGTAAAATTATGAATTCCTGATGATAATGATCCAAAAGATATGTAATTCTCAGTGCCTATAACAGATCTAGAAGCATATAATCTAATCTCTAGGTTACCTGAAAAAACTTCAACATAGTAAACTCCTTCAGATAATCCCGATATTGGACTTCCTGATGGTTTATAATATACTTCACTTCCAGTTATAAAAGAGATTTTACTTGAAAAAACAATTTTAGAATACAATCCAGTGGTTGAATTTTGATCACTAACATTAGATGCATTATATGAAAAAATTGATTTTGTTATTTGATATGATGGTAGTGAATTTGATGTTACATATAAATATTCATCATTTTCATTATAAACATTTTGAATATCAGCAAAAGTAGAATTAAATTCTAATGGAACTGAAGAACTAACAGATTTTTTAATTTTTCTTCTGATATCATAATTATCAGTTAAAGAACTTAGATCAATAGAATCAGGTGGTGGAGGAACTAAGATAGTTATTTCATTTCCACTGATCTCATTAATTTTTAGATTAGATCTAACTATTATTTGCGTGTCTCTAATAAGAATATCAATATCATCACCGACTTTTAAACTAGATTTATCAACATTATCTGCTAATAATAATTGAGTAGTTGAAATAACTTTAGATACTTGATATCTTGAACTCGTATTGTAAATCCAACTATTTGCAAATATTTCCTTATATGTTTTATCAATTTCTGGATTTTTAATAATTTCACCAATATTTTTAATTTTTATATTTTCACCTACACTAATTGAAGAATCATTCGTGGAAGAATTATACCCCGATAAAACACCTGTGATTCTGAATATAACTTTTTTACTTAGATCTCCATTTTCATAACCATAATAAGTTTCATCAGAATAAATTGTAGATGCTGTAGAAATACCTGATGTGATTCCAGAACAACCAAAAAATTCATTAATACTTTTATCAGTATATTTGATTACATTTTCTCCGCAATAAACTTTTCCAGATTTTGGAAATCCTATGGTAGAATCTACAATGATGTTAGTACTATTAATATCAACATATTCTAAATTTTTTGTACTTCCAGTAATATTAAATTGTCCTGTAATGGTTGAAAATGAATCATCATATCCAATAAAAAGAAAAATTTTATAATATGTTTTTCCTTTTCTGCGGATTACTTCAACTTCTGATACTGATGCTGAGGTATTAGTATCAGTATTTTTAAATATAGTTTGTCCTTTTAATTTTGATAGATCTCCAGAAATTGCATCTGCAACTATTACTGCTCTGCGTGAATATGATGCTGAAGATGGTTTAGAAAGAAATCTTTCAAGGTCAATTACCTTTGGAGTTTCTCCAAATAAAACATTGAATAAAATTTTAAAAGATTCATCAGTTCCTTTAGATCGATATAAAGTTCTTACTTCTTTTATAAAATTACCAACATTTAAATTAGAAACAAAATCTTTATTTTCTAATTCTGGTGTTAATGTAATTTTAAGTTTCTTATAAAATTCTTGTAGAAATAAAACACTTAGGTTTTGTACTTTAGATGAAGATGTATGAGATGCTTGATCTGTATCAGAAAAAACTAATTCTTCAGAACTTAAGTCTTTATGATAATTTGTAATTCCAGAAAAACCCCTTATACATCCAGTAAAAGTGTTAGTTGTTAATCCAGTGTAAGTAATAATTTCATTATCAATTTTTAATAATCCATAAGTTGGAGGAAACCCCTTTGTAGATGAAACTTGAATTGTTGTTGCACTAGAAGAAATTGCAGAAGAAAGTGTAGTAAATCCAACTACTACCTCTGGAGTCAAATTATCGAGTTTTAAATATTGATCAAGATTTTCTGCAATATCGACAGTACCACCTTGATATTCCTGAGAAATATAATATTGCTTTAAAAATTCTGCTGCTTTTGGACTTTCATCTAAAATGAATTCTGGTAATTGGTTATTAATTATTTGCTGTACTTTGATTCTAGATTCAAACCCCATCTGTATCATATTATGACCTCGTTAATGCCCCGTTTGAATAACTTGAACTGTAGTAATCGTTTGTAGAGAAAACAACTCCAGATGTATCATCGCCAGAAGCAATAACATCTTTAATCATATTTATTTTACTTTTTGAGATGTTAAAAGATAGATACAAATCCTTTAACCCAATAATATCATTTGATTCTGGAAAAGCTTGAATTTCAATAATATCTTGATCTAATGATGTAGATGTAATCATTAAAGAATTTAATCTTATTTCACCTGCCTCATAATCAACTGTCCCTGCAGATTGAACAACAACAGGTATTTTACTAATTATTGTTGATCCAGTGCTGACTAAAACTGGTGTTTCTTTTACAATTGATATGACACCAATATTTGACAATGAACCATCTAAATTTCTTCTTGGAGTATCAGTCAAATAAACAGTATCTGGTACATTTAAAATTTTAAATCCAGTAGATTTAATGTTTCTACCTTCTGGATTTATATGAAACTTATTACCATAACAAATTTCATATTGAGTTTGTGCATTAATCTGTGCCTTTAAATCTCTTCGAATTCTAACTTTTGTAATATTTGATGTAATTGCAGCATCAGTGTTATCAATAACTTGAAGAACTTTACTATATTTAAATCTTCCACCAAAAGAATTTAAATTAGGAGATTGTGCATATAAATTTAAAGATTTAATTACTTTTGTCTTTAAGTTCTCAATATTATCTACTTGAGAATAATTGTAATAAATTGAAGAATCAATTTCAACATATAAAATTTTAAGATCTACTATTTCAGGATTAATACCTGCTACAGTATATTGCTTAAGTTTATTTTTTATTTGCTGTTTATTAAAATCTGAAACATAAGTTCCATTTTTTGGTTTGATACTTATGAATACTTTGCCATATTGAGGCGGTGTCATTTCTTCACCACCAATTACAGAAACAGATTCTGTATCTGCATATATTTTTGATTTGATAATAGTTTCATAATCCTTTGCAGTCACTGCTCTATATTGCGAAGAATATAATCTTGGTGCAAAGTTTTTAATCGAATCTATACTTTCAATATCAGATCCATTCTGTGAATTTTGAACAGTAGTAACTTGTATGGTATTGTTTAAAGTTTCTACGATAGAATTTTCATTCTTAAATGTTCCTGCAAAACTAAATGAGTTTGCCCCATTCCCTTCTTTCCCATCGGTTATAATATAAGTTACAGTAATTACCGCATTATTTTCAAGTTTTTTACCAAAAATACCATCGCCAAAAAGTAATTCATATTTTTCATCCTTTACTTCTTGAAGTAAATAAATTTCTGAAGTAGAATCAATATCAAAAATATTTTCTACAAGATTATATGTTCTACCAAGTCCAGTATCAGAAGTACCCTTTACATAAACTCTAATTGTGGAACTATCAATAAATGAGTTGTCTAGAATGAATCTTTGATCTAGAGATCCATTAACTGTAAATTGTTTTTTAAGAAATGTTCCTTGTTTAATTGTAAGATTATTAAAACTTGCGACTCCATTCTTTACAGTTGCTGTTGTGTTTTCTGGAATTGAAAACACATAAGAAGTCCCACTTGCAGTTCCAGTACATACTAAACCTGCCTGCAGAGTAAGAGTAGATGTAGAACTCTTTGGTTCTGCCGTAAATGAAACTACCGCACTTGATGCTGATCTGGAACGAGGTACATATCCAATATTTCTTGCTAATGATACAACATTTTCTCTTACTGTTGCTGAGTCCAAAAAGGACTCATTCACAACCATGTTTGAATTAAATGCTGTAATATAAGTATTATATGCTAAAGTATCGATTAAGATAGAAAAATTAGACCCCTCAAAGTCAAAATCCGTAAAATTGGAGTTCGCACGAAGGTAATCTTTGATTGAGGTCTTTATCTGATCAAAATCGAGATTAGTAAATTTAGTAAAAGGCATTTTATCTTGTTGCCTCTAGTATGAATGAAAATTGTTGTGTTGGTATTTCTTGCCCAATAATATCAAATGTAATCGTCACTTCAAATTGATTCAAATCTGATATTGGATCAACTTGTACGATTGTGTTTGTAACTCTTAGTTCATAATTAAGAATAACTTCATTGATTTGATCTTCTATTAAAGAAGCAGTTGCATAATCGACAAACTCAAATAAACTCGATCTTACATTTGAACCAAGAGTTGAATTAAAAAATCTTTCAGTTGGTATTGTTTCAACTAAATTACGAACAGAACGAATAATTGCTCTTTGATTTATTAAAACAGGCAGATCTTTTGTCACAGGATGTGGATCAAAAGATAAACTAATATCTTTGAAAGATCTAGATATCCTGGTGATTGCCATTTTTTAAATAAATTTCTTTACTTATTTATGATGATTCCCAGGAAGAACCGTATGTTGGCTCAGTTCCATAACTCCAATCATCATAATCTTCATCATTTCTAATCCTTTCATGCAACTCAAGTTGTTTTTTAAAGTCATGCTTTGGTGCAGTATCGTGCATCACTTCTTGAATAACCTTTTTTTGTGGTTCTGAATTGTAATCAGTAATTAAATGAGATGTTCCCCACATTTCTCTCATGTAGTTGGGGTCTCTATCGGTCGGTAAATTAGACATTTTAGATCCTGTTTTAATGAATAAAACAGAACTTTTATAAAGGAGGTTGCTATCTCCGTATTTTTATTTAACGATCTAATTCGCGCAGTGAATATGAGTTAGAATCAAGATATTTAAGCATCTCCAAAGCAATTAAACGCGGATTTCCTTCTCCACAGGTGTAAATATCCACTGCTAAACAACCATTTTCGGGCCAAGTATGGCAAGAAACATGACTTTCTGAAAGAGCAATTACGACTGTACACCCCTGAGGAAGAAAGCAATGTGAAAATGTATTCAAAATTGTCATCTTTGCCCGCTTAATGCCGCTTATCATGACTTCTTGAAGAGAAATCGAGTCATTTAAAAGGTTAAAATTGACATTATACACCTCTATGAGCAGGTGCTTACCCATGGAATGTTGTTTCAACTCAATTTCGAGTAAAAAATTTATTTATTTTGCTTTTCTTGAGGTGTTTGCCAGAAATATTCATCACAATCACCCAGTCTACCCCATCTGACACCATTTTCAACCTGATAAACAGTGGTCGAAACCTTAAAATCTGGTGTTTTTGGATGTTCTGGAGTGATTGAGAGATCATAAACTCTCAATCGGTTGTTTGGATAGAGACAAAACTGACCATTCTCAAGCATAATGCAGTTATGTGACTTATGTTCTTGAGGAATTTCACTTACATTTGAGTCAATTGTGTCTGGATCCGCATGAAAGTTGTCTAGAGTGAATAAATATTGACCCTTTAAAGTTCCAAAGTTGCGACTATACACTTCAAAATCCATTGTAGAGACATGTTGCTTAACAATACAGCGAACACCATAGTCCATACAATTCCAAAATTGAAGACTAGGAAGATCTAAATCGAGATCTGGTGTATTTGGAGACGAGACAAAGGCAGAAATCGGCAATTTATCGTACATTGCTCCATATTCTGGTAAATAAGTTTCGAAATAAAAAGCACGTCCAGGAATCGACTTTGCCGACACCCAGACGCCCTCTACAAATTCTCCATGCCCATCTTGTAAATCACGTAGATACTCTTTACGCACCCATACTTTTTGTGCTGGAAGATTTACTAGAAGTTGACTCATCCTTTACCTTGCCCTCTATATTTCTTTCGTGCTCCATTGCGAGAAGACGCTGCGTACTTAGTTCCTCCACCTTCTCCTTGACGAGATTTCTTAGGTGGACCAGGAATATAAGAACTATTCTTATTCAGACCGCCTTTTGCTTTTGTTGCCATGTATGATTCTCCAATAAAATTTCAGTTTCAAGATCTTCAGGACTTGGAGAACCTGTCTGATAAAATTTTATCGACAGATCCTCCATAACACTGAAATATTCTTCTTCTGTAAGACCCGTATAAATTCGACGTCCCTTACAGAGTATATTGTAAGTTTCGTTTGTCATATCAAATCACTCTTGACTTCTCGTGACCAACGCGAATGCGAGGATCACACCAGATTTCAAAACCTGCTTCCTTTGCATCCAAACAGAACGATACATCTTCTCCACACATATCTTGAACCTCACCAGATTCAAAGATTTGCATCTTTGGAGCAAACCATGGATACTTCATCTCTTCGTGTTCAAAAACACCATTTTTAATCAAAACCCACCCAAAACCTGTATAGTCTACAGTGAATGGTTTGCGACGCTTGGAGATGCTCTCAACAGTTTCATGATTCATCACACCACCGTTTCCACGGAAGTCATCCTCGTCCAACCAATGTGCCACTGAGGTTGTATGACCATCTTCAGTAGCATACCAACCTGCTGCAATATCTTTATCCATTAAAATCAACTGCCAGAATTTTTCTGTGTTGAAAACAATGTCAGAATCAATCCAAAGTTGCCAATTATAATTCAGTTTGCCATCCCATGGAATCTGATTCGGTCCACGCAACACGTTCGCACCTAAACACTTGCATCGTGCAAAGTTGACCATTGATGAATAGTCTTGCGAAATTTGAATACTCGCACCACTTTGTACAAGATCAAAACAAAGTTGTACAAAATTCTTTAAGTAAGTATAAGAAACTCCTCTTCCTGGAAGACAAAATACGATGGACTTTCCTTTGACCATCTCTCTTGCCAAATTATAGTCCCACTCTTGTTCTTGTGATGGAGTGGGCGCTTTTGCTTTTACGGTAAATCCTTTAGCCATAATAGAAAGTAATTACATTCATATCATACAGTATTATCTATAAGATGTCAATCTGCCTCTGATAGAATGACTTCACCACTCTCAATCGAAAACTTGATTTTTGTATCTTCATACCATTCGAGTTCATTCATAATTTGCTCTGGTATATGAACAAAGTATTCTCCACTGATTGGATCGATCTCTATGGACTCAAAAATATCTCCGGAATTTTTTTTCATTATAGGGGAAACTAAAAGTTATTTTTGTTTTTATATAGGGGGGTTTTTTGAATTTTTGAGATGGGGGAATTTTTTTTAAGTCCACGTGTTTTTTTTTGAGCTCTTGTGTAACACTTTGTAGGTTAGGGTAGTGTTGCGTTTTTATATCGCATACCCCCGACCCGCCCATAAGGCGCCCTTAACTGTCAAACACGAACGCATAAAGTATACTCATCAGTCACGAATGAGGCGGCAGAGTATACCTAACTGCCGCCCCACTAAGTGTAACTAACGATCCCGCAATCCTAGGTGCTTCGCTACAACGTAAGACATCAAAGTTACATCCACGCTATAATCGAACTCACCTGATTCTGCGGGATAAAATGTAACGTACCATCCGCCGGTTCCAGTTATCGTAGGGAGTTCACCTTTAGACTCACAATCCGCAGCGTAATTCTCTGCGATTCTTTTAATGTAAGACGCCATAGATTCGGCGTTAGTGTGACCGTTGCGGTTGATCTGCATCAAGACGTTGACTGCATCTTCCAATCCACAGTATTGCCAATCGATGCTAATTTGGCGGGAAAGTGTTGCGATCATGGTGAAAGTTGCGATGGGAAAGTGTAAGGAAAGGGGGCAGAATTGACTGCCCCTAAGTGTAGATCAGTCGATTGAATCGCGCCAGTCAGGATAGACATCTCTGACACAATCGCGCACCTCTTTTTGAGAATAATCCTCCAAACTTTCATAGATGTTTTGTAACTCGGAGTTGATAATCAGATCCCAGATAGAATCAAACGATAATTGTTCGCTGTTAGAATCATCGTAGAAGATCTCCCTCTCATTGATACAATCCTCGTGAAACTTGTGCATTTCAACAAACAAGTCATCACAAGAATAGCGAACCCGATTATAAAGTTCGCTGATAATTTTGGAAGCGATTGCATCAACAATCGCCTGATTCTGCAGTGTAGTTTGCATGGTCAAAAGGTGGTAAGGTGGAAAGAATAGGGAGGCGATTGTGCCTCCCTAAGTGTTAGCGGACTTGAATGAAGTTAGTTACACTGGAGATAGTAAACTCTCCAAGAGTTTCTAACCTTGAAATGTCCGCTTTAAGTTCTAACTGGCGACGGTTAATTTCAGGACCAAAGTCCTTGTTTTTACGCTGGCAGAGTGATACATTCTGCCGCTTAATTTGCACTTGCTGGACATTTTCTGCTAGCATTTGTTCTAGCAGTTTCTCTTTGTGCGCTTTAAGTTGATCGGTCAACTTCTTAATCTTGGCGGTGAGTTCAACAACTTTGGAAGCGTTAGATTGCAGATCCATGGTGTAAAGAATCAAAAGGACAAAGTTTAACCTTGAAACAGAACCTGAAACTATAAAGAACAGATAACCGGTGCCCGTGGGATCCCGCCCGACACGCGACACGCGCCGCCCCATGGCGTCGCTCCGATCATCTATTCAGTTTTCTAGGTTCGATACCAATCTATGGGATCGCCCGCAATAGGTCAACCCCCAAACGGTATTACAGGATACCAAAACCCAGATCCGACCGATCAGCAACGCTAATGGATCGAATCCGCCAAACAGTAGCAACAGATACAGAACCACAGACCAACCATACCTAACCTGGAGGGCGGGAGGAGAGGGAATCCTGGCAGAGTTTGTATAAAGAACTGAACAACCGTAAAGTATAAAGAACTAAGACAGGACTAAGTGTAGAGAACTAAACCACACCACTGACTAACAAACTACACTTAATCCTGAGTTAGTTCATTATACTTTATCTTCCACTTGATTCTTTATACAAACCTTGCAGGACTTCCACAAGATTTATAAAACTCAATCATACTTTCTGCATCTTTTTTTGTAGTGAAAGTTTGTGTTCTCCATTCACAATTATTGTATGGAGTTTGGTATGTGATTGTGAATCCGATTGCGTTGATTTGTTTGTCCATTGTTTTAATTGAATGAATGTGTGTGTATTCTCGTCGAGAATGTATGATGATTGTGTGTATTCTCGTCGAGAATGTGTGTGTGATCTAGTCGAGAATGTGTGTGTATTCTCGACTAGAATTTATGAAGAATGGGGGGTCAGCGCCCCTCAGTGTACTCCCCGATCACGACCCCATTGCAGAGGACCTGAGCGTACCCGTACTCCTCAGAGAGGTCCAGGCACAGGTCCCAGGCACGGTCGGCATCGGTGGTGATGTTCTCCCAGGGGGCGGAGGGGCAGCGAACGTCGTAGCGGGTCATGGTTCAGTGGTGGTGGACTTGTTCAGTATAAGGGGTGGAGGGGGATTCTGTGAACCCCCCTGTGGACGGTTTAGAGATCGGACAGCATCTCATCCAGGGCAGCGGTGTCGATGGTGGCATCCATCCAACGGGCGCCGTCAGGGGTCATCTGGCCCCAGAGCGATTCCAGGCGTGGGATCAGGGCATCGTAGGAATCATACTGGCGGGCGACCTTATAGGTGGCGAAGTCGTTCTGAATCCAGAGGGCGACATTCCAGGTTTCCCAGTTTGCCCAACCGTTGAAGTCGGTGCGCTCGGGGATCATGGAGGTGAGGGCGTTCATGGTGGTGTGGTGGTGAACTGCGATTATCCTACAGCATCCGAGCGCCCTGCCAACCCTTTGATTGATCAGCACTGCTAATGGGTCAGGGGCTTGACTTAAGGTTCGGGGGACGTGCTAGGATGAAGGTAGAACCTTTTTTTGGCGGCAAAAAAGTATAAAAAAAGGGAGCAACTTGTGCCCCCTTAAGTATTAACAATCAGGCGAAGACTTCCGCCAGTTTAACAAACTTTCCAGCGTAGAATTCATAAACATTAACACGATCACCGTGCAATTCTACACTCCAATCAAACGCAACATCATACGCTTTGTCTAAATCAGTGTACCATTCTGCATCATCTTTGCAGAAGTCGGTGGAAGTAGGAAGAACAGCAAACATGGTTCAGTGGTGTGGTGAACTGAGATCAGTATAAGGGGTCAGCGGGCGATCAGGTCGCCTGCAGTGTACAGTGCCTGGGCTGTCACATGGCGGACGGGGCGGATGGGTTCCCACAACCAGTAGAGCAGCAGAGCGGCGATCAGGATGCGGAGCATGGCAGCACGATGGAAGGATGCGGAGCGAGAGCGGGTCAAGGTCTGAAGCATGGTAGGAAGGGGGCAGGAGCGCCCCCCGTATGGGTCAACCGATCAGGGAAGCGATCAGGCGGTCACGCTTGCGGATGCGGTTCCCCCAGATAAACCACTGGTCACGCTTGCCGTTGGCACTGCGGGTGGCGCCTAAGATGCCATCCCGCTCCATGTCCACCATAACGGCGTGGATGGTGCCCTTGTGGCGGCGGGGATCCATGCCCATGCGACGCACGATCTGAGAGCAGGTCTGATCGCCGTGCTGAACCAGGATGGCACGGACGGCGTTGCGGGTGAAGAAATGGAAGTTCATCGGTGTGGTGTGGTGAACTGATACCAGTATGGGGTCAGATGGGGGCAGATCCATCCAGGTTGTGCCACCTTGCGAACTGTCCACTGCAGGGGTTTTATGGGTCTGGGGTGCCTGTA
>Ga0194124_10001123_pt1 | contig 35509 bp, 29 predicted proteins | sample TA2KigCas0mmetaG_FD_148605 | JGI IMG/M metagenome (GOLD analysis project Ga0194124, IMG submission 148605) | Freshwater microbial communities from Lake Tanganyika, Tanzania - TA2015031 Kigoma Deep Cast 0m | ecosystem: Environmental > Aquatic > Freshwater > Lake | place: Tanzania: Lake...
CATCCCGCCGGCGGGGCGGGGCTGATGCAGCGGTTTCGAAAAGTGCGCATCGGAGCAGCATGAGCTGATGATGCGGATTTTGTCGCCGTCGGGCGACAGGCCGTAGTAATCCGACATTGCCCGCGTGAGCACGGTGGTGAACATCCCGGGCCGGCTGGCAGCCCACCGATACAGCCACAGGCGACGGGCATAAGCGTGGTTGGTGAAGACCATCGGCTGGGACCGGCGACACCGGGCCATCAACATTGCCAGAAAGCCACCACGCGAATGCGCGTGGACGAGGTCAAAGCGCTCCTTCGTCAGGAGGTGGAACAGGGAGCGCTGGGCTTGCAGCGCACCCCATAGCAGGCGCAGATGGCTGTCCGACTCGTCCAAAAGGTGCTTGATGAAGCGATACTCGAGCTGCGGGGCACGCACCTCTTTGTAACGCTCGTTGACCAACACCACATGCTTCCAACCCAGATGGAGAGAGGCGTTCGCCAAGTTTCGTAGCACGGAAAGAATGCCGCCTAGATCTTTATTCGCGCCTAGAAGGTGCAGGATTTTCATTGCGGTGGCAGGGACCCTTCTTCGCGGCGCCGCAGATGACGATCGCAGACCAACAGCAATCCGGTCAGAAACGCAAAGGTCTTCAGCGCGTGCTCCACATCACCGTGGAAGAATATAAACGCAGTCGTATGTGCCAGCCACAAGCTGGCGGACAGACTACAGGCGCGCGCCATGCTGTCGTTGCAGCCGGCTTGCCGCAGACGCCGGACAATCCGCCACGCCAGCGCGGTGCCGGCGCCCAGGAATAGGGCCATGAAGACGGTGCCGGCCAGGCCGGTGTTGACGAGCAGGCCAATCGGTCCGTTGTAAAAACGGCCTTGGTTCACATGCCAAGTGACCGTAGTGGAATCCCACTGAGTTGAATAGTCTACTGCGGACATGAGGCCGAAGCCGCGGCCCAGCCAGAGGTATTCGGGCACCATCTGCCACCCATATTCGCGCAACAGCCTGCGAGTGTCCATCGTGCTCGCCGCATCCACATAAGCCTGGCTGTCCACCCGGACGCCCGGCAGGAAAGAGACCGCCCGCTGCACCGTGAGCGGCAGTTCGCGGGAGAAGGCATAAGTGCCGGCCAAGCACACGACGGCCAGCAGGATCGTAACGGAGGAGTTGCGCAGGGTGAAAAAGCGCTGGGACCACAGCGAGTAGAGCGTGGTCAGCCCCGCCATCACGAGCACCCACCGGTGGCCACTGTAAAGCCCGAGGGCCAGCGCGCCGAGGGCCAGCGGTGGCAGATACCACCGCCGCAGCGACACAAACTCGCGCAGGTTGAAGCCCAGTAACAGGGCAAAGAACAGCCCCTGGCCCACGATGCCGAAGGACTGGAAGCGGCGCAGGCCCATTCGCTGCGCTGCCACCTCGAAGTTCAGCGCGTCTCCCGGCAGCTCGAAAAACTGCAGCAACAGGAACATGGGGCTGCCAGCGTATGAAAACACGAAGTCCGACACCAGGTAGGTCGTGGTGAGGCAGCATTGCGCCAGTAGCAGCCGGGGCAGCAACCGCTCGTCCCAGCGGCACGCGGCGAACACCAGCGGGAAGATGGCGCAACTGATCTGCTGAAAGTAGAACCGCCCGCCCATCTGGGCGTTCCCCAAAACCCGGAAGCCCACGCCCCGGCCGAACATCGTCACCACCAACACCAGACAGAAACCCGCCAGCGCCGCGAACAGCAGCCAGTTCTCCCGGATGGTGGCCCACAGCGTGCGCCGGTGCTGGCGCATCGCGACCGTGATAATGAGGCCGGACCAGCCCAGAAGGGACGCAAGCTCCCAAACGTAGGGGCGGCCGGGAAAGAACGGCACGATCAACGCCGTTCCGAACGTCAGCAGGGAAAGATAGACCGCCAATTGGGAGTGATACGGCAACAGTGCCAGCCAACTGATTCCAATGGCGGTTAGGCTCAGCAGCCGCACGTCCACGGCCAGCAGGAAGCCGCACGCTAGCGCCAAGGTTGTTAGCGCGATGGCCACCAGCAGCGTCACCGGGTTGATGCGTCCGGCTAAGTCGTTTTGCATGATCCAGAGGCTCAAATACCTTTTGAGCCACCGGGTTGCAATCCTTAGGTGCGAGGCCTCAAAGTCGTGTCGCGAAAACTGGCCCGCCAACCTGTTGCGTTCCTTTGTTAATTGTATCCGACAATGCGGGGACTCATGCGCACGAGGTCATTGAGAGCGTTCAACGAAAATCCGAACGTGATATCAAACTGGGGTTGTTCAACTATATTTTTCGCAGATTGTTTAGGCTCTGCCCTCCGGAATTCGAGTGGCGAAATAGGTGGTAGCTTTGGGAGCCAATTTCATCGTGTGGCCATTAGTAAGACACCGACGCATACCAGTTTTGTGCCAGAAATGGCTTCAACATTTCAAGCATACGGATAGCACACCAAAAAGACCTTGGCATACACGACAAGAACTGGCTTTTGTTACCGATTCAGGTGCGCATCGCGCACTAAGTCACAGAGGATGGTTCGGTAGCCCGCAACCATTTTCGACTCCGGAAAATTCTGTAGAACGCGCACCCGAGCCGCCGCGCCAAAGGACGTAACTAAGTCGGGGGTTTTCAGCAAACGGGCGAGGATTTCCGCCATCGCTTCTGTGTCACCGGGCGGAAATAACCAGCCCGTCTCGCCGTCTGCAACAACCTCTGGCACCGCGCCGGTGCACGCTCCCACCGTGGGCACGGTCGCCAGCGCTGCCTCAGCAGGGGCCAATCCGAAAGTCTCAAACGCTTGAGATGGGAACACGAGCACATCTATGCCCGCCAGAAATTCCGTCGGTTCTACCCAGCCGCGCCAATGTACTTTTTGCCACCACGCGGCTGCTCGGAATGGTTCCTGCCATCGCCGCAAATCCGAAGCCTCTGCCTCCGTCTGGGTACGTCCAGCAATATGTAATTCCCAATCAGTCTGTGCCAGTCGAGACAACTTTGCAGCAGCGGTCAGCAGATCGGGCAAGCCCTTCACCGCCGTGAGCGAGCCTAGGAACCCGATCCGCATCGGGCTTCTTGCTAACACGCGTGCTGGTGCGGGACGCGTACCAATGCCATTGCGCACCACTGAAATTTTATGCTCTGGCCAGCCCGCTGCGCTGCACGCTGTGCGCAATGCTTCGGAAACCACCGTGACTCGATCCAGCCCGAAATGTGCCATCAACCGCATCAACCGCCGCCTCGCGGGCGTAAGGTAGTTTGCCGATGGATGGTCATGGAGCGTGCCCACCACGGGCCGGCCGGCGAGCGTTCCAGCGAGCACGGCTACTTCCCACGCGCGAACGCCCCAAGCGTGCATTACATCGAACTCTGCCTGGCACAAGACTGCCAACTGCCGCCGCAATCCACCGACCGAGAACGGTTGATTGGCAGGCAGATCGAGCACCGGAATGTCTGCCGGCAAGGCCCGGGCCAGCCGGCCGCCGGCCACCCGTGCCACCGTCAGCTTCATCGCCGGCCCAAGCCCGAGCTGTGCCAAGCGGGCCAACAACACCTCCGCCCCGCCAAAGTAGATGGCCTCGCCATGAAGCATCAATACCCGCGTGATCTGGGTCTCGCTCATGGCGCGTAACCTTCCACTCGCAGAAACCACATGGGCTGGCGGTTGGGCGGGGCTTGAGTGGGAACCCAAGCCCACAGTGCTGGGTCAGCGGCGGCTGGCATGGTTCATTCGGCGAGGAGAAAACACCGTGACGGTCCGGCGTGCGTCTCATCCAGCAATGCAAGCCGGTAGCCGCAGCCCTCTAGCAGCGGACGCAAATGGAACATCAACCGGATGTGATGGACCTCCACCAACAGCAAGGGCTTGTGCCGGCGCAACAACTCGCGGGCTCCGTGCAATACGAGCAACTCCGCGCCCTCCACATCCACTTTCATCACCGTCGGCGGCGGCTCCCCGGAGGCGATGAGCACATCCGCGCGCACACTCGATACCGCCACGCGCTGGAACCGCGCATACGCCGATTCTTCGGCCGGAGGCGTGGCCGCCGCGAGGTGACTGCCGCTGCTGGTTTCCTCAAGGTCCGCGCTCTGCACAAACTCTAGCGTTCCCTCGCGGTCGGACAAGGCTTCCGGCCGCAGGCGCACGCGGGTGGTCAGGCCGGAATTGCGCGCAAGGTTCTCCTGCAACCGGGCGGCGTTGAGCGCGTTCGGCTCGAACGCCACCACCTGCGCGCCCAGCGCCGCCAGCGCAAGGGTGTGATAGCCGAAGTGCGCTCCCACGTCCCAACCAACCGCGCCATTAAGTCGAATCCGGGCCTGAAGCGCCTCGTAGAGGAAGTCATCAAACGTTCCCGCCACCATTGCGCGCCATTCTGGCAGGCGCAGACTGTCGAAGAAGAGTTCGGCCCCCGCCAGTGGGCCGGCCTGCACGGGATGCCAGCCGGGGCGCGCCGTCAACCGCCCCCAACGCCGCGCCAGTGCCCGTGTGAGCGAGGCCGGCGAAGTGTTCCACAGGCGGTTCATCATTGTTGGCATCGGCCGGATGCTAGTCATAGGCTGGAGGCGGCGCAAGCAGCCCGGGCCGCCGCTGTGCCGGGAGTCAGGCCACACGCCGCGAACACATGAGTTTCGTCCAAGTCGTGCCAAGTCGCGCGGCACCGACGCGCGGCCAGTGCCAATGGTTGTAAGCCAAGCCCACCAGCAACGGCGCCAAGGCCAGCCCCATCAATCCCAAAGCGGACGCCGCCAGCACCGCCGCCAGCGCGAGTGTCGCGAAATTACCGAACACCACCGGCCATTGGTAGGGCACCTGATTGCCCGCGAATAACAATGCTCCCCAGCACGAGAGATGCAAGTCCAGCAGCGCGGTCATCGCCATCACTGCCAGCCAGCCGGGCGGCAGCACCGCCTTGTCCGGCGCGAGCCACGCCAGCAGTGGGGGGGCGAGCAACACGGCACCGCCGGCCAGCGCAGCACAGGTGCCTAAGGCCAGCCACACTCGCCCGCGCATCAGCACGCGCAACCCGGCTAGGTCGCGCTGACTTTGCCGCCGCGCCAATTCCGGCCACTTTACCTGGAGCCACACCGCAGCCATGCTCTGACTCACGCTCATCAACTGCAAGGAAAGGCCAAACTGGGCCGTGGCCGCGAGACCAAACCCGGCGAGGCTGATTAGCAACAGCGACTGCGTGCCAAGGAAACTGCTCAAAGCCACCACCCCGACCCGCCGGGCGTTTGGCCAAAGCCTTGCTGCCACCGTCCGCACAACCCCAAGGTCAACCAACGGCTCCGCCCCCGCCAACTGGTGAAGGCATTCGCGGCGGGCAAGCCATCGTTGCAAACCCACGCCAACCAACGCGGCGACCGGCAACGCCAACAAGCCCGCGCCTACCCACAGCAGGGCCGCCCCCAAGGCCAGTCGCACGGCGTAGCCAGCAAAATTCGCCCGGGCGAAATCGCGCGGTCTGTTGAGGCCCAACAGGAACACTCCCCACCAGCCCGCCCGCACCTCCGCGACCGCCGCAACCCATGTAATCGCCCATGCCACCCAAGCCAAATGCGGCGCGGGCAGCTCGGCCACGCGATACGCCACCACCGCCGATCCCCCCACGGCCAGCAGCGCGGCGGCCGACCAAGCCAGTCGCGCGTAGGTCTGCCGCGCTGCCTGCAGGAGCTGCCATTGCAGCGACGTGTTGGGAATGGACTCGGCGGCCGGCGGATCTTCCAAGCCCTCGGCGTTCAATTCACGCCCGCCGGCTTGCGCATGGGCCACCGCGCGCCAAATGGCGTTGCCAAAGCCAAAATCCAGCAGCGGGGCCAGCACCATGATCCCGGTCAGCAGGTAGTGCATCCCCAGTTCCGCTGGGTCGAGCCGGCGCAGCAGCAGCGGCAGCAGCAGCAGCGTGGCCCCGACCCGCAGCACGTTCATGCCCCAAGACCACAGGACGGCCGAGTCCCGGGCGCGACGGGTCAGTTGCACAAGAGGCTCTTTCAAAGGCGCGCCAGAATGTCCACTGCCGAGCGGACCTAGCAAGCCGCAATTCCCCGTAGGAGTGCCGCTCGAACGCTCACAGCCCCGCTGCGAGCTGGGGCAGGCGCGCGGCTCATGTCCAGCGCGTCGGCCACGCCGGCGTTGCGCTCGGTCAGGTGGCAGCCGCCGACGTCAGGGAATTCAAAGCCGCATGGATTCATACATCTCAAAAACAGCTGTGGCGATCGAGGCCTCGGTTCGAGCCCGGCACAACTTGGCAAGTGCGCGGTTGTGAGGACAGTTTCTCGTGACCAAACCGGATTTCAGCCTGCGCTTGCACTCCAGGTAATTCCGGTTGACTGCTATGCTTCCATTAAAAACACATTGCCGAGCCGGGCCATGTCAGCCGTTCCTGCGACGCTGTCGCGCGGGCAGGATGGCACAGGCGTCCTTGCAACCGAAGAGTTTGCTCAGAAGGTAACGGTTGCGGCTGACCTGGCGGTAGATGTGCTCCGCGATCCAGATGACGCCGGGAATCCACAGTACCAGCGCCAGCGGCACCAGCAGTGGCATCCGCAGCCCAACGAACCGCAGGCAGCGCGCGCCACGATGGATCTTGCTCTCCGTGGTGATGCAATGGATCGCCTCGAGCAATGCCTCGCGCGTGAGCGTGGGCGCGACGCGGGCCACCTCGGGATCTGCGATGGGCAGCAGCCGCAATGCGTCAAACCAATCCAGCCACGTCAGCAGCTTCATTTGGAAAGTGCAAAGCGGGCATTCGCCGTCGTAGAGGACAAGGTGGCGATCAGAAGCAGACACGACGATAGTAAAGGATAAACCCGGCGGATCGTCAAACGTGGTGCCGAACCATTGGCTGGTTTGTGTGAGTTCGCGCTTGGTTCACCGCTGGGGCGCGACTACAACCGCGCGTCATGTTACGTGTGTTTGACTGGCTCACGAATCTCTTCCCGTTGTGGGCCGTGTTGGGCGGCGGGCTGGCACTGGTGCAGCCGGAGCTGTTCACTTGGTTTAGCGGGCGGTTCATCGTGTGGGGTCTTGCAGCCATCATGCTTGGCATGGGTCTCACTTTAAGGGTGGAGGACTTTCAGCGCGTGCTCAGGATGCCTAAGGCCATTGCTGTCGGGTTTATCGCGCAATATTCCATCATGCCGTTCCTCGGTTGGGCCATTGCAAGCGTGTTGCCGCTGGAGAAGCACTTGGCTGTGGGGCTTATTCTTGTGGCGTGCTGTCCCGGAGGAACGGCGTCGAACGTCGTTACCTTTCTCGCACGGGCGGACGTGCCGTTGTCGGTGTTGATGACGATGTGTTCGACGCTGGCGGCCGTGATAATGACGCCGCTGCTGACCAAATGGCTGGCCGGTGCGCTGGTGCCGGTGGACGCTTGGGGATTGTTCTTGAGCACGGTTCAGGTGGTGCTTGCGCCAGTGCTGTTGGGCTTCGTGTTGCACCATCATGCGCCCCGGCTGGTGGCGTGGGTGCTACCGGTTGCACCGGTGGTGTCGGTGGGGCTCATCACGCTAATCGTGGCAAGCATTATTGGGCAGAGCGCGGGGCCGATCCGCGCGTCGGGTGGGGTGTTGTTGCTGGCGGTGTTCCTCCTGCACGCAGGCGGGTTCGGACTCGGTTACGGGTTTGCGAAGCTGTTTGGTTATGACCGGCCGGTTTGCCGCACGATGGCCATCGAGGTAGGGATGCAGAATTCTGGGCTAGGCGCCACGCTGGCAAAACTGCATTTCCCTGGCACGCTCGTACCGGTGCCGTGCGCGGTATCAAGCGTGTTTCATTCGGTCATTGGCAGCCTGCTGGCAGGTTGGTGGCGTTGGCGGGCGGAGCGGGAGGGAGAACGAGGGGCGTAGTGCGTGGCGGGTGGAAACATTGCTGGCGGCCGGCTTCTCTCGTCCCTCGCGCATGTGTTACGTTACGAACTTGCGCTCGTATAGCGGCGCAGTGCTATGCGCCAGAGCAGTTCTGATGCGGCACAGATGAGCGCAGCCAGCGCGAGTAGCAGTAGCATTTCCAGAGGTGAGCTAAGTTTGTCTACCAGCATCTTCACCGGCACGTTCGAGACCAACAGCATTGGCAGAACGAAGGTAAAGACTGCCTTAAAAAGCCCGCGGAACGCTTCGTCCGGGAGGCGCGCGATGTTGAAGAGATTATAATAGCCCCACACGATGCCCTGCGCGCGCACGGTCCAAAAGCTCGTCGCTGCGAGCATGAGCATCAAAGACGAGTGGATAAGTACGCCCACGAGCACAAACAGCAGAAAGCCCGCAACCTGCGTCAAGCCCGGCACATGGTTGAGCCGGTGTAGCGCATAGCCAATGACGCACAGTGCTCCGGCGGCGTTGACGAACCCGCCGAGGTCTACCTGCCGAAAGCTGACGAGGAACCGCGTGTTCACCGGCAGCAGCAGCATGAAGTCGAGCTTGCCGGTGCGGATATGCTCGGAGAGTGCGGCGAGATTGGTCAGAAAAATCGCGGTGAAGAGTTGCTGGATAAGGTGGCTGGCCCCAACGAGCGCCACAACTTGCCACTTGGTCCAGGAACCAATGTGTTCGGTGTGTAGGTAGAGCACGCTGATGAATGTGAGTTGAAGCGCGAACCACAGGCCCTCCACCACAATCCACATGAGGAAGTTTACCTTGAAGCCCAACTCACGGATGACGGAGTTGCGCCACAGCGCAGCATAAAGCGAGAGATAACGCGAAACGCGGTATGCGGAGTGCGGATCGTTTTCTTGGCACCCAGCCGATACGCCTTTCGTCATTTGTGCTCGGTCACTCATTTTAGCCTCCCACCGCTGAGTATTTGCGGATGCCTCGCCGCCACACACCTCGCGCCACGGCATACGCGGCTGCCACCCAGAGGAGTTGTACCAGCACGCCCAGCCAAATTGCTTCGCCGGACACGCGGCCAAGCCACACGCTCACGGGGAAAAAAAGCATGTAAGGAAACGGCGTGTAATCCAACGCCCCGGCCACGGCGGGCGGCAGGAGGTCAAGCGGGAACAGGTGGCCGCCGGCCACGTATTCGAAGGCGAACGCGATAAAGATGAACGTGGCAACCTCCAGTACCCAGAACGCCAACAATGCCAGTGTGAAGCTGAATAGAAATTGCAGCATTGCGGTGAGCGCAAGCGACACGACGAAACCGGCGGCGCTCGCGGCATCGGGCGGGAGCACGAAATGGTCGCGCAGCAGCCAAATGAAGGCAGCGGTGGGAACAACGGCAAAGGCGGCATACACGAGGCGACCCGCGCTGAAGAGGCAGAACCGGTAGGCGAGGTAGTCGAGCGGTTTGAGCAGGAATTGGCTGATGTTGCCGTCCTTGATGTCGGCAGCGATCTGCCAGTCGTCTTCCGTCACGGCGGTAAGTGCGTCCACAATTGTGATGACGAGGTAGTAGGAGATCATCTGCGCCAGTTCGTAAGAGGCGACTTGCCCGCCAGGCTTGTCCGCGTAGATGGCCCGCCAGACCGAGATGATGGCCATGAGCGGGATGAGGCCTAAGGTGGCGCGAAACAGAAAGTTCAGCCGATACACCATCGTGTTTTGCAGCCCGAGGTTGAGCACGTGCCAGTATTTACCCATCACGCTTTTCCATTTTTTGTTTCGCAACAAAGACAACCGTAATCCTTTTCCTGCCGGTCGGCACGCCGTCATTTGATCAAAGATAAAATCCGGGTGCGGAATCACGAACAAGGATTTCCCCGGCGCGGTGAGCACGGACTCGACGCCGCCGCGCTCCCGACCTAACTTAATGAAGTCAGTCTACTCATGCTTGTCCCGTCGTCAGCCGCCGCCGCCGCGCCCGCCAAACCGCCGGGCCCGGGTGTCATGCTGCCCGAATTACTCGCGCCGGCTGGCGATTGGGAATGCGCAAAAGCTGCCGTTGAAAACGGTGCGGACGCCATTTACTTCGGCTTAGATCGCTTCAACGCCCGGATGCGGGCGCGCAATTTTACCGGGGCCGATCTCCCCCGGCTTATGGAATTTCTTCACCGGCGCGGCGTGAAAGGTTACGTAACCTTTAACACGTTGGTCTTCAGCGACGAACTCGCTGCCGCCGAGGAATACCTGCGCGGTGTCATCGCTGCCGGCGTGGACGCAGCTATCGTGCAGGACGTGGGCATCGCGCGCCTCATCCGCCGCCTCTCGCCGGACTTTCCCATTCACGCCAGCACGCAGATGACTGTCACCAGTGCGGCCGGCGTGGCGTTTGTGCGTGAACTGGGTTGCAACCTCGTCGTTCTTGCGCGCGAATGTTCTATCAAGGAAATCGCAGCGATTCAGGAAGCGCAGCGCGTGAGAGGCGGCACTAGCCAGGTGACAAGCGGTGCGGCCGAAGCCCAACCGCCCGCTTTGCCACCTGTCACTAACCAACCATCACTTCCCCTCGAAGTTTTCGTTCACGGGGCTCTCTGCGTTGCTTACTCCGGTCAATGTCTCACCAGCGAGGCGCTTGGTGGACGTAGCGCAAATCGCGGCGAGTGCGCCCAAGCTTGCCGGATGCCATATGAACTCATAAGCGATGGCAAGAAAGTCGAGTTAGGCGGTCGCAGTTATCTCTTGTCCCCGCAGGATCTGGCTGGTCTCGAAGTCTTGCCCGAACTCGTCCGCGCCGGTGTTGCTTCGCTGAAAATCGAGGGTCGGCTAAAGTCGCCGGAATACGTGGCCAGCATCACGCGCATTTACCGGCAGAGGTTGGATGAATTGCGGAGCGGTCAAGCAGGGGGAGCTAAGGACAGCAGCAAAGCCAGCCTCACTCCATCCGCTCGCTACGAACTAGAGATGGCCTTCTCCCGCGGTCTGCACACCGGCTGGTTCGCGGGCATCAACAATCAGCGCTTGGTTCACGCGCGTTTTGGCAAAAAGCGTGGCGCGTATATTGGCGAGGTGACGCGCGTGGCGGGCGACCACGTTCAGGTTCGCCTCGGCGGCCCGCTTAAGGCTGGCGACGGCGTGGTTTTCGATCCCGGCCACGGCCTCGACGATGAGGAAGGCGGCCGCATTTTCCAAATGCGGAACGTGGAACGCGGAACGCGGAGTGACGAAGCCGTGCTGACTTTTATGCCCGGTGCGGTGGACTTCGCACGCGTCCACGCAGGCGATGTGTTGTGGAAAACCAGCGATCCCGAGTTGGAGAAGCGCGTCCGCGCCACGTATGCCGGTGATGCTCCGAGACTTCAACGGCCCGTGAATTTTGAAGTTCACGGTCACGCCGGTGCCCCGCTCACGCTCCTCGCCCGCGACGAACTGGGCCACGTCGCTCAAGGACAATCTGCGGTCTTGTTGGCGCGCGCGGACAGGCAGCCGCTCACCCCGGAAAAGCTCCGCGATCAACTCGGCCGCCTCGGCGGTACGCCGTTCCAGCTCGGCGAACTGCGCAGCCAGCTCGAAGGTGAAGTCATCCTGCCGGTCAGTGAGCTTAACCGTCTCCGTCGCGAACTTGTGGCCGAAATCGAACGCCAACGCGCACAGCCCAAACGCTGGGCACTTACCGTCGCCAGCAGCCGGAGCCAGGAGGCTTCATCCGAAGACGGAACGCAGCGGATAGCGAGTAGCGAAGGAAGCCAGAGCTCCCTTGCATCGGCCGCCACAGAATTGGTGGTGCTCGTCCGCAATCTAGCACAACTGGACGCCACGCTGCGCTGCGGAGCCACGACGATTTACTGCGACTTTGAGGACCCCAAGCGCTACCGCGAGGCGGTCAAAATGACCCGTGCGGCGCGACAAGTCAGAAGTGACATCTCTGAGTGCATATCGCCCCGCTTGTTCGTCGCTCCGCCGCGCGTCACCAAGTCCGGCGAGGAATGGATCTTAAATCAAGTCCGCTCCTGTGAGGCCGACGGCTATCTCGTCCGCAATTACGACCACCTGACCTTTTTTGCTGACTGCCGCCGCGTTGGTGATTTCTCGCTCAACGTCGCCAATCCGCTCGCGGCGGAATATTTCATGTCGCGCTTTGGCTTGGACCGGCTCACGGCGAGTTACGACCTGAACTTTGCGCAGCTAGAGGCACTGTTGCGCGGCGCGCCGCCGAAGTGGTTCGAGGTCACCATTCATCAGCACATGCCCATGTTTCACATGGAGCACTGCGTCTTTTGCGCATTTCTCTCCACAGGTAAGGATTTTCGTGACTGCGGCCGCCCGTGCGACCACCACGATGTACGCGTACGCGATCGCGTCGGTCAGGAGCATCCGCTCAAGGCGGACGCCGGCTGCCGCAATACGGTCTTCAACGCGCGCGCACAAACCGGGGCTGAATTTGTTGGGCGTTTGCAGACCCTAGGGGTGCGGCGCTTTCGCATCGAATTCGTGAACGAGTTGCCAGCGGAAGTCGCCACCACCATCGCCCGTTACCGGGCGTTGCTGCGCGGCGAACTGACCGGCGAGCAGCTATGGCGTGAGTTGAAACTCCATCACCAGTTAGGCGTCACGCGTGGGCAGATGGAGGCGCGAAGCTCCGTTTGACACGCGTTCGCACCGCTACTAGCTTCGCAGTATTAATTCAATGGACACCGTTAACCATGCCGATCCTGTCATCAGCCTCACGCTCAGCGCCGCCGAGCAGGTGCGGGCAATGCTCGCCAAGGAGCAAGACGGCGCGGGGAAGCGGCTCCGCGTGTACGTTGAGAAAGGCGGCTGCTCTGGGATGCAATACGGCATGGTTTTCGACCAACAGCGCGACGGCGATTTTGCCGGGGAGTTTCATGGTGTAGGCGTGCTCACCGATCCTATCAGTGCTGCGGTGTTGCGCGGCTGCGTCATCGACTTTAAGGATGAGTTGACCGGGGGCGGGTTCAAAATTTCCAATCCCAACGCCCGCCAAAGCTGCGGCTGCGGCAAGTCGTTTGAAGCTTAGCGAGGTAAAACACCGGGCGAGGTTGAATTAAAGCCCAGCTGGGCTTTGCGGTAGTGCCTGTTTGTTTCGGGATCCCGCCCAGAGGTATCCTGCTTCCGTTTGCACCTGCCTCCGCCCGCGGTTGAGCGTTTTTTTTGAGCCTTGAACCGAATTCTTTGAAGCTCGAATCTTTCGCCATGAGCCAGCCTTTCCGCGTCGCGTTCGTCGGCGTTGACCATCCTCATGGCGCAGCGTGGCGCGAATCGCTGCTCCATCTCGCGGGCGAAGTTGTCATCACGGCCATTGTGCCGGGATTTGGAGGCGAGTTAGCCAGCTTGGAGGAAACCCTCGCTAGGGTGCCGCGCTTTGCCACCGTTGCGGAATTAATCGCCAAGGGCGGCAGCAGCTTTGATGGCGCGGTCATCTGCCTGCCCAACGAGCGAGTGCCCACTGCGCTGGAACAGCTGGCTGCCGCCGGCAAGCACATCCTTGCCGAAAAGCCTTGCGGCGTGAACGCTGCCGCTGCGCGGCCCGCACTGGAAAAGGTACAGCGGGCGGGGGTGGCGTTTCAGACCGGTTACTTGTGGCGTTACGACGAGGGCGCGCAGCGGCTCAAGGCGATGATTGCCGAGGGCCGGTTCGGGAAACTCATCAGCGTGGAGATGACCTTGGTGACGAGCGACGCAAACCGGCGCGGCCCCTCGCACTTCCTTTTTGACCCCCAGCAGAGCGGTGGCGGGTTCTTCAACTGGCTTGGTTGTCACTACCTTGACCTGCTGGCTTACGTCACCGGCCAGTCTGTAATCAGCGTGACTGCGCGCACTGGTGTCTTTGGCGAAACGCGGTTGGGCGTCGAGGATGGCGGCACGGCGATCTTCGATTTGTCTGGCGGCGGGCTGGCGACGCTGACGGGCGGTTACTGGCTGCCGCGCTGGGCGGGTGAATGGCGATGGGCCGTGCGCGGCAGCCGGCGCTGGGTGCATTGGGACCCGAACCGCACCGGCACGTCTGGTGTGCTAGAGATTCACGGCCCGCAGCCACAGTTCCACGCGATGGAAGAAGTCTTTTCCCTACCGCTGGACCAGACGCCCGGCTATGGCGGCGCACGCAGTCGCGAGTTGATTCGCGATTGGATCGCCGTTGCGCGCGGCCAGCGCGGGGAATGCCGCAATACGCCCGCTTCCACCTTGGCCGTCCTCAAGCTGATGGACACGGTGTTCCAGGCGAGCGCCGAGGGTCGGCGTATCCCTTTGGCGCGTCGGGCCGTGGGCAAAAATCAGTTCTTGCGCGGGCCGCGACGGCGTGCCTAGGATGTCACTCCTTTTTGATAAAGGAACCGTGGCGAAACGCTCCCTGCTGGGGCGGCGCAGCGGCGAAACGAAACGATTTTATGCCAGTCAGAATCCGTTTGAAGCGAGTCGGCGCGCGCAATTCGCCGGCGTTCCGCGTGGTCGTGGCCGATGGCCGCAGCCCGCGTGACGGCAAGTTCATCGAGGAGATCGGCACTTACCTGCCGGGCAAGAAGGACGATAACTTCAAGCTCAACCTCGAACGCGCCGATTACTGGGTCAGCAAGGGCGCGCAGCCCAGTGACACCGTGGCGAGCTTCATTAAGAAGGCCCGTCGCGCCGCTGCCGCCGCCAAGTAACCGCTATCATGCAGGCCTTTCTCGAATACGTCTTGAGGGGCCTCGTGGACCGGCCCGATGCAGTGACGGTTACCCCCGTCGAGCAGGCTGGCCAGACGCTTTATGAGTTGCGCCTGCACCCGACCGATGTAGGTAAAATCATCGGCAAGCAGGGCGCGACCATTCAAGCCATTCGCGCGCTGACGCAAGTGGGCGCCGCCAAGTGCGGGCAGCGTTGCACGGTAGAAATTATCGAAGACTGACCGGCCGGAGGGCCGAAGCGCGACCGGAACCGCGCGTCACCGAGCATGAAGATTGATGTGCTCACCTTGTTTCCGGGGATGTTCGCGGGGCCGCTGGACGAGAGCATTGTCCGGCGCGCGCGCGAGGCGGGCAAGCTGGACCTGCGCATCCGTAATTTGCGGGACTACACGCACGACCGGCACCGCACGGTGGACGACCGTCCTTTCGGCGGTGGACCGGGAATGCTGTTGAAGCCCGAACCGCTCTTTGAAGCTGTTGAGCAACTGAAGACCGCGACGACGCGGGTGATTCTGCTGGGCCCGGCTGGCCGGCCGTTCACCCAAGCCGTTGCCCGCGAACTGGCGAGGCAAGAGCATTTGCTCCTCATCTCGGGCAGTTACGAGGGTTACGACGAACGCGTCCGACAGGCGCTTGCGCATGACGAACTGTCCATCGGCGACTACGTCCTGACCAACGGGGCGCTGCCGGCAATGGTCATCGTGGACTGCGTGACGCGGCTGCTACCCGGCGTGTTGGGCGACGACGAAAGTGCGGCGGATGAATCTTTCAGCCACGGGCTGCTGGAGTATCCACACTACACGCGGCCGGCGGAGTTCCGAGGCATGAAGGTGCCCGACGTACTCCTTTCCGGCAATCATGCGGAGATAGAAAAATGGCGGCGTGAGCAAGCGCAACAGCGCACGCGCGAACGCCGCCCCGACTTGCTCGATGGTCAAAACTGAAACTGTAGTGGCGGTCAATGACCGCCGTCCGAACGAAACTAAAAACCGGTGGTAATTAACCCCCGACACCAATAAGACAATTTATGAACCAGGCACTACTCGATAAAATCCACGGCGAACAGCTCCGCAAGGACAACGCCAAGTTTAACGTTGGCGACACCGTTAAGGTCCACACCAAGGTCGTGGAGGGCGACAAAGAGCGCATCCAGATCTTCAGCGGCGTTGTCATCGGCAAGCGTGGCCGCGGTTTGGAGGAGTCCTTCACTGTCCGCCGCATCAGCTACGGCGAGGGCGTCGAGCGTGTCTTCCCGGTGAACTCCCCCCGCGTGGACAAGATTGAGGTTGAGCGCGAGGGTCGCGTGCGCCGCGCCAAACTCACCTACCTGCGAAAGCGCATCGGCAAAGGCGCGACCGCCGTGAAGGAAAAGGAGTCGGGTCTAGTCGCCGCGAAGTAAGCGCGCCGATTTATTCCAGCCAACGCCTCCAAGACTTCCTGCGCTTTGGGGTTGAACGGAAGCCTGCAAGGGTCCCGCTTAAGTCGCCGCGCGGCGCAACCGGTCGGCGATGCCCCGCCACTCCGGCGCGTCGGGCGGAGCCTCCGCCACGATGCAAGCTGCGCCCTGCTCATCGCAGCGATGTAGTTCACCGTAGAGCGCCCGCGCGTAGGCCTCCGCGTCGTGCGGGATCACTGATACCGCCCCGAAATCGTCGCCGAGAGGCACATGGGAATGCGCCAGCACCCACGCGTGCTTTGGGGGCAAGCCAAGCTGTGCAAGTTGCGCCTTCAACTCCGCTTCATCCCGCCAAGCCAGCACCAATAAGCGAGCTTGGGGTGAGTAATGCTTCGGCAACAACCCCGGGCTGCGCAGCGCGCCCTCCCTAACCACCGATCTTCCATCTTCGATCTCTCCACCTAGCGCGGCCGCGAGTGATTCGTGGTGCACCATTCCTGGCCGCAGCACGCGTGGCGGGTTTGTTGTCAAATCCACTACCGTGCTTTCAATGCCCACATTTGAGTCGCCGCCGTCCACGATGAGCTGCAGTTGGTCGCCAAGTTGCTTGCGGACGTGTTCGGCATTGGTGGGGGAAATCTGGTTGGACAAGTTCGCGCTCGGTGCGGCCAGTGGGAAGCCACACGCGCGAATAACCTCACGCATGAATGGATGCTGCGGCCAGCGCACGCCCACGGTATCGCCGCCGGCCGTGACCGAGTCGGGAATCCCCGCCGCACGAGGTAACACGAGGGTCAGCGGCCCCGGCCAGAATGCGCCCGCTAGAAGCTCCGCCGTCAAGGGCCACTCCCCTACGCATCGCCGCCCCATCTCCAGCCCGTCCACATGGACGATGACGGGATTTTGTGCTGGCCGGCCCTTGAGCGAAAAAATCTTCGCAACGGCCCGCGGGTCAAGCGCGTTAGCTGCGAGTCCATAGACCGTCTCTGTGGGCAATGCCACCACTTCGCCGGCGCGGAGCAATTCCGCCGTGCGCCGCACTGCCGTCGCGAAGAGCGCGGGCGTGTGCGTGGGCAGGATTTCGACTGGGGCGGAATCGCTCATGTGATTGCCGCCGTCAGCTTGCGAACTTGCTGACGGCGACGCAACGTCTCGTTGCAATGAGCAATCACCTGTTGGGCATCAACCCTCACACACAACCGCCGCCGTGGACGGCCGCCTGACGCCATCGCCACCGGCCGATGCATCAAAACAGCCTCGTATGCTGCCAGCCTTGATCCTCGCTGAGTCGTTGCTTAGCTTAAATCCATGAGCGTGATGCAGAAAATCTTTGTGGCGGTACGTAAGCTTCCCGCTACACAGGGAAAATTCTTCTTGGACCAAAGCAAACTTGCAGAGGCAGCGAAAGCCAAGCGGAACAAAGTGCGTCAAGCCATCACCGCCGGGCACGATCGCTTTCACCAGACCGTTTAGCTCCCATGCCGTGGGCTTTTCCAATCTGCTCTCGCATGACCTGCCGCCTCTTCGGCTCCCAAGTGCTTCTGCGTGGTCGCTCTTGGGGAGTCGCCTTTGTCACCTGCACGATGTTCAGCACCGCTTTTGCTCAAAGCCCAAGTTTCACCCACACCACACCCGGCGCACTCGCACCCGGCAAGATGGAGGAAGTAACTTTTCACGGAGCCAACCTGGTCGGCGCGACGAATCTTTGGACGGGCGTGCAAGCAAAGGTGCTTACCGCTGTCGCCACCAACGCGGGCGCGGCGCGGTTTCAAGTTTCCCTTCCTGCCGCTGCACCCGTTGGCATCCATGCGGTGCGCGTAGCCTCGGTGGGCGGCCTTTCCGCGCCGTTTTTGCTAATGGTGGATGACCTGCCCAGCGTGGCTGACGCTGGCCCGAACACCAGCCTCGCCAACGCGCAGCGCCTCGCATGGCCCGTGGCTGTGGATGGGGTAACGGTGTCGCTCGGCTACAAGTTCTACCGCCTCACAGTGAAGAAGGGTGACCGCCTTGCATTTGAAGTTTTCGCACAGCGGCTCGGCTCGAAGCTTGACCCGGTGCTGCGTTTGTTGGACCCACGCGGGCGCGAGTTGGCATTTTGCGATGACGAGTCCGGCCTCAATGGTGACTGTCGGTTTGCTTACAACTTTGCGGCGGCCGGTGATTACTTTCTCGAAGTGCGCGATATCAACTACGTTGGCGGCCCGGAATATCGCTTTCGCCTTCGCATAGGCGATTTTCCGCTCGTCAGCCTGCCGTTTCCGGCCGCTGTTCAGGCGGGCAAGTCTGCCACCTTCGACTTCGTTGGTCCGCAGGTAGACAAACTCAAGCCCATTGCCACTACCGCGCCCGCCGGAGCGACGCACCTGCCACTGACGGTGAAAACTCCTGGCGGGAAAAACACCGCTTTCGTTGCCGCCCGCGTAACTGCCTTGCCGGAGCTTTCTGAAACTGAGCTTAACCAAACCGCCGAGACCGCCACACCCTTCAATCCACCCGCCGGGTTGAATGGGCGCTTCCTCAAGCCCCAAGAACGCGACTTCTGGAGATTTGACGCAAAGAAGAACCAGCGCGTTCTCTTCACGGCGCAAACCCGCAGCCTCGGCTCCGCTAGTGAAGTAATTCTACAACTTCGCGATGCAAAGGGTGCTGCCATCGCCAATTCTTCACCGAACGACGCGGGCGAAGGCGCGGTTACAAATACAATACCCGCCGACGGCACTTACTTTCTCGTTGTGGATGAACTCATTCGTCGCGGAGGCCCGCAGCACGCATATCGTGTTGAAGTCGAATTAGTGTCGCCTGGCTTTACGCTGGCGACCGAAGTGGACAAAGTCGAAGCCGCGCCCGGTGGCAGTTTCACCCTCAAAGTAAACGTTACGCGCCGCGACTTCACCGGCCCCATCACTCTGACCGTCGCTGGGTTGGACGGCGTGTCCCTCCTCGAAGAAGTGATCAAGGAAAAAGCTGTCAACAGCACACTCAAGGTGACGCTACCCGACACCGCCGTGCCCGGATCGATCATTCCATTCCGCTTGATTGGCAAGGCAAAGGTTGGCGAGCGAGAGGTCGAGATAACAGCCCGTACCACCCCCGCGCTTAAGAAGCTGTTCCCGAACCTAGCCGTTTTACCGTGTGAGTTGGACGGCCTACTGGCGCTCGGTGTGAAAGCGAAGAAGTAGCGGAGTCAACCAAGCTCTGCAATTTTGGCACGTTAGCGATGCCTAGGATCGCTAATCGTGTTCACAGCGAATGTCGCTTTGCCGGCTCGGTGGGGCGGGTTATTATAACGTTGATGATGCGGTTTAAGTCAGAAATTGGTTTTGGTGTGCTCACGGCTCTCGGGTTAGCAGCGTGGACTTTACTGGCGTGGCAACTCGGTTGGCACGAGCGCGACTTCACTAATGCGCAGCACGGCAAAAAGGTTGCTTTAGTGCTGACGGTAGCGGGCATTTGGCTGGCGGTTCGGGCGCGGCGTGGGCGGCAGGACGGTTGGATCAACTTTGCCGAGGGGTTCGAGTCAGCGCTGGTGGCTTGTGCGGTGGCGGCGTTCCTCAACGGCGCGTTCACAGCGTTTTACAGTCGCTTGCTCAACCCCGGCTGGCTGCAGCGCGGTTGGGAATGGCAGAAGGCGGCGTTGATCGCGGGCGGGGCAAAGGAGCGGGATTTGCACCGGCCGGAAGCCATCGCGACGGCGTCGCAGGAGTTGCTTTTCCAGCTGCTAATGGATCCCATTGGCAAGGTGTTGGTGGGGCTAGCCCTCGCGGCGGCGGTCGCGGGCCTGCTGCGGCGGAAGCGGCCGGAGGAGGATTCTGAGCCTGTAAATTCTCCGGCCCGTTAAGGAATGCGCGCTATTGCGCAGTCGGTACGATGGGCTGCGTCCAAGCGATTTCTACATCGCCCGTCTGGGGTGGATTCGGATGCGGTTTCGAGGAGATAATCTTCGCGCGGACGTAGATTTCGTCGCCCTTGGGCGTGTAGCTGGCCTTGGCCCCATTCACCTCGGCGAGCACCGCGCCAACATCCTTGCTGTAAGTGTGCGAAACGCGGAGCGCGTCGCCGGCGGCGTTGCGCACCGGCTCGTTGCGGGCGTCGTAGCCGCGCCGCGTGCCGATGAATTGGGTGGTGTAGGTCACGCCGGGCTGGGCCTCGATTTCGAGGCTGATGCCTTTTGCGTCCTGGCGCAGCTCGCGGAGCTTCACGCCGGAGCTGGAGTAAAAGTCCCCGGCTTCAAGCGCGGCGATGAGGCTTTCAGGCGTGAGCTTGGCCGAGCGAACCCAGACCCAGCCGCGCAGCGGGTTGCTCGCCCCGACCCGGTTGGTGTGGTAGTTGTGGCCGTCATCGGTGCCGAGGCCATACATGACCGGATACTTCAACTCGGCGAGGCGGCGGGTGAGCACGATGTCCCACAGGCGGTCCATGCTGGGCGTGCGGTTGGTGGAGTTGCCGTTGTTCCAGACGGTCGGGTGGCCGTTGAACAGCTCGAAGAACCGGGCGTCGCGCACCTGCAACAGCTCCTCGGGCGTGATGGCGGAGCCGAAGTTCGGGTGGTTAACGTGCAGGAATATGGGCTGGCCGGTACGCTGACGCTGCTCCAGCACGGCGGCGACGTTGTTGGAGATTGTCTGCGTCACGCTGTCGCCGCCCCGCGGCGTGATCAGCTCGCGCAGGTTGTGGGCGTTCATGTGGATGGGCGCGGTCTTCCAGCGGTCGGTGATCTCCACGCTTTGCAGGATGAGAAATCGATCTGGCTCTTCAAATTTGCCGCGATACTCGGCCAAGAACTTCAGCCGCACCTCGGTCTTGCCATCCTTGCCCTCGCGCGTCTCCAGCCACTCCTTCGGCCAGCGCGCAGCGTATTTCGAAAAGGCGACTTTTGCGCTCTTGACCGTCTCGGTGTTCACCCACTTGTTGGTGAGGTGCAGCGTGTTGTGGTCGGTAAACGCAAGGAAATGGTAGCCGTTGGTCTTGTAAAGCTCGGCGATGCTCTCAGGAAAGTCATCCCCGTCGCTCCAGTAGGAATGCGAGTGCAGATTGCCACGCCACCAGTGGGCTGAATCACCGGCGATGGCGGTGAGGGTCAGCGCGGCGAGGAGGGTCAGGATTGATTTCACCGGGATAATGGCGTGGCGGAGTGTCGGAGCGAAGGCGGAAAGTTACTTCTCCAGCGCAGCGGCGAGCTTTTTCTTCTCTTCCTCGAACTTTGCCTGCAATTCCGCGCGCTTGGTCTTCGCGGCGGCTTTCTGGGCGTCGAGCTCCTCGGGCTTGGTCTTCTTCGCGTCGGGGTCGCGCACGGCTCCGACGGCGTCCTGAGCTTTGCTCACATTGTTCGCGGCGGCGGTCACGTCGGCGAGCCACTGGGGATTCGACTTGGCCTTGGCGACGTAGGCGCTGGCGTCCTTGCCCACGAGCGCGGCAGCGAAAGCGACGACGGAGTGGTTGTGGTGCGCCGCTTGCACGTCCGGGTTCGGGGTCGCCGGGCCGTCAATTAGCTTAAACGCCCACTTGAAGCCGGCCAGCAGGTGCTCGTGAAACTTCGCGTCCTTCCAAGTCGCGTCGTTGTGGCCAAGGTTCGTGTAGAAGAGCCGGCCGGAGCCGAACTCGCGCACCCAACAAACCGGCACCAGGTAAGGGCGCTTTGGGTTTGTCTTGCTCATGTCGAGGCTGAAAAGAACGCGCACAGACTGGGGATTGTAGTTGTTGTATTGGTAGATCTCGTCTTTCCACTGGAACTCCGGGCTGAACATGGCCACGACTGGGTGCTTCGGCTCGTGGTTCACGAACGTGCAGAGCGTGCCGCTACCCCACGGATGTCCGGCAAAACTGCCGTTGACCATTTGCACGTATTCGGTGAAGGCGTCCTTGCCGCCGTGGAAGGTGTCGGTGGCGCTGTGCGCGCCCATGAAAGCCTTGCCCGACTTCACAAAGTCCGTGAGCGCTTCGCGCGGCCCACCCGTTGGCACGAGGATGCCGGTGGTGTAGAAGAACACGCCGTCGAACTTGGCGAGGTTTTCCTTCGTGAGCGCGGTGATGGAGTCTTGTGAATTCGCGGTCGTGAAGACGCCGGATTGCTCGCCCAGTTCCTTCAACTGTTGCTCGACGAGGCAGAGCTGGTCGGGCGCGGGGCGTTTGACGGGGTTGTGCATGAAGCCCTTGGATTGCGTGATAACGAGGAGCTTCTTGGCGGCCGCCTCGGTGCTCGCGGTCGCGAGGGCCAGGGCGGCGGTTGCGGCAAACAGGGAACGAAGTTTCATAGGTGTGGATTGGGGGTTAGTGATGAGGGAAAGTGACTGGCAGGCGGCCGAGTGCATTCAATTTTGGGCAACAACCAAGGCCCAGCACCTAAGTCCAAAACCCAGAGCGGCTCCAAGCGCTTTACGCTGCGACTGCACTCTGTTGACTCAAGCCGCGTGGGCGTAAGTCAGGTCTCGCTTGGGGTCCACGCCCCATCGCCGAGCAACGGCTTCCAACTCGGGCGTCAGCGGCCATTGGTCGGGCTGGGCTTCGCCTAGGAATTCAGGGTGCGCGCCCTTGAGGTTCATGCAGCCCTTGTTGTCGCCGATGCGGCGAATGGTTTCGATTTCATCGGCGGTCAGGCTGATCTCTGGCAGCGTGGCCAGCTCGCTAATCTTCGCTTCGATCGGTTTGTTGTTCGCGCCAACCTCTTGGATATGCGTGGGAATGACGCTTTTTACCGCCTTTTGCGCAAGCGTCCAGAGGCAGGCTAGTTGCAGCAGGGAAAGTCCGTATTTCTGGGCGATGGGTCGCATTTGCTCGATCTTTGCATTGCCCGCCTCGACCCAGCCGGCCGGCCGAAACGTGCGGTGGTCGCCGTGGCCAAAAGTGTGGCCGGGCTTTACGTCGTCGTGGAACAACCCGCCGTAATCCACCACGCGCGCGATGAGCTTGACGCCATTTTTCTCCGCGGCGGGAAGCACGTAGCCGCCGGGCCAGGGCTCCATTGGGCCAAGAATGATCATCGCTTCGTCCACCAGCCCACGGAAGCGCTCGAAGCACTGGATGATATCGAGGGAGAAACCGTTTGCCGGCCCCGGCGCGATACCGAGGCGGCTGGTGAGCTTGGCGGTTTTGAGCGCCTCCATGCCTTTCCATGCTGTATCGTTCGAGTACCCGATGGAGTCGGGATTGTGCAGGAACAGCGCGTCGAAGCGATTGGTGCCAATGCGCTCGAGCGACTTTTCAGCGGCCATTCGGAGGTAACCGGCGTATTGGTCGGGCTTGCGTAGGCGCGGGTCGGTAAAGCGGAGGAAGCCTTTTGCGCCATCGCGTTTGCCGGGGTAAATGTCGTGGCCGATGATGCCGATGAGGCAGTAGTTGTCGCGGGAAACGCCTTGCAACGCGCGGCCCAGCATCGTGTCGGCCTCGCCGTTGCTGTAAACGTCCGCCGTCATGAAAGTGCGAATGCCCTTCTCATAGGCGTGCCGGATGCAGCTCAGGTAACGCTCCTCGCTGAGCGCCTCGCCGAAGTGCATGTAACGGCCCCCGCTCCAAGTGCCGTAAGCAGTGCGTGTCAGTTCCATAATCAAAAGCCGTTTCGTTCCGCGTTCATCGCGCTGGATGGTCGCCAGATGACAATTGCGCCATGAAATGTCTGCCGGGAATGTAGGCGAAGGCAAGCCGCAAGCGGGTAAAAATTGACGTGGGCCGCGCGGGCGCGGCAATGACCGGCTTGGGAGTTGGCGAATGTGTTAGTGGTTGCCGCGGTTGAACTAGGGTCAAATGAACGGCGAGCGGGAGCTGTGTTAAGCCAAGATCAGGTCAAAATTATCCAAATTATGCCCGTAGGCCTTGAGCAATGGATAACCTAAATACAGTTACCCTCGCCGCGTGCTCATGCCAACTCTACCCACTGCCGTGTCTCAGCGGATCGTAATGCCGCATCCGTCACGTCCTGCATTCGTGCGCCATCGTGGAAGGTCACGCTACACGAGCGCTGCTCGCGAATGGCGTTTACAAATTCGACTGCTTGGTCGTAACGGAAGCTCACTAGCGGATCGCCTGCGCTTGGGTCGCGCGGCGAGCCGGGCCAAGTGTAAAACTCACGCGGAATCGTGACCGGCTTCAATCCTGGGCCGCCGGTTTTACCGTGTTGCAGTTCGTTCCAAGAGCCCGTGGTGAAGCTGAAGCTGCTCTCGCTGCCGTTGATTTCCACGCGGTCAGGACTGCGCCAACTTTCGTTCGTGCCACTGGCGAGTTTAGAGCTCTCCAGAACGCCGCTCGCGCCACATTTAAACTCGGAGAGGATTGCCACCCAGTCGTCCGTGTCGTTCGGCGCGCCGTCGCGCATCGGCGTAAGGTTTTTTAAATTCGCCACCAGCCGCGCCATCGGGCCGATGAGATGGTGCGCGAAGTCAATGCGATGCGAAAGCATGTCGCCGATCTCGCCTGTGCCCGCCAACTGCTTCCGCTGCCGCCAGCCGACGTTGCGCGTGCCCCAGTCTTGGAGGCGGCACGAGCGGTAGTGGTATGGCCGGCCCAATTCGCCTTGGTCCACGAGATGTTTTAGGTAACGCATCGCCGGGACGAAACGGTAGGTAAATGCGGTCATGTGGCGGACCTTCGCCTGGTCTGCGGCGTCGGCCATCGCGTGCGCGTCGGCGGCATTGAGCGCAAGCGGCTTTTCGCACAGGATGTGTTTGCCCGTGCGCGCAGCGGCGATGGCCACGGGCGGGTGAAAAGCGTTCGGTGTCGCGATAATGAGCGCATGGATGTCATCGCGCTTGACGATGTCTTCCCAGTTCGTCGAGGTAACGGGCGCACCGGTCTGTTGGCGGGCGGTTTCGAGCGTGGTCGGATTCGCATCGCACAGTGCGTGAATCTTTACGTCCCGGCAAAGCGCGAGGCCGGGCAGGTGGTTTTGGAGCGTGATGCCGCCGGTGCCGATGATGGCGAAGTTGATTTTACTCATGCGCAACGTGGGTGTGATTATGAAGGCCTAGTCCCCAAACGCAAGTGACCCGCGATCCGTGTGACAGGAGCCCACAGTTTTTTTAGCTTTGATCGGCGGTGCCACTGACCGACGCATTTCATTTTCCGTCGCCTTCGCATGAATTTTTCGTGAACCTTACAGCGTCGGCTACTGGGTTATTGCATTGTGAAATCGTTGCTCTCCGTCATTGTTGTTGCGCTCTACTGCGGTGCATTCACTTTCTCCGCCCTTGCTGCCGGCGCGCCCGGCTCCGCCGCGCGACCCAAGGACACGGTGATCGTGGATGCCAAGACTGAGGCTGTGATTAAGGGCGGGCTCAAGTATCTCGCCTCGAAGCAGCAACCCTCCGGCGCGTGGGGTTTCAGCGGCGATGAACAGCGCCGGCAGGTCGCCATGACCGGCTATACGTTAATGGCCTTTCAGGCCGCCGGCCATCTTCCTGGGGAGGGCGAGTTCGGTCAGAACGTCACGGCAGGGATGAATTACCTCCTCGATTCCATCGGACCTGACGGCCTTTACAACATGCGGAGCGACGGCCAATACATGTATTCGCATGGCATCGCTACCATTGCGCTTGCGGAGCTATACGGGCAGACCAAGTCTCCGCTCATGCTGCCCAAGCTCACCAAGGCTGTGAAAGTCATCATCAGCGCGCAGGCCAGCGAGCCAGGTCACGAGGGTGGCTGGCGCTACCGGCCAATCGCAAAGGACGCCGATATATCCGTTACGGTACTCTCGCTGGTGGCCATCCGCGCGGCGAAGAACGGCGGGTTGGAAGTCCCGCAGCGTACCATTGATGAGGCGGTCCTTTACGTGAAGCGCTGCCAAGACGAGCGCACCGGCGGTTTTTGCTACCAGCCCAATCGTGACCCGGGCTTCGCGCGCACAGCGGCTGCGATTTACTCCCTGCAAGTCTGCGGACTCTACGACGACCCAATGGTGAAGAAGGGTTCTGCTTATCTATTCGACAATCTTCGCGAGGATCACGAGTGGTTCACCTATGGGAATTTTTACGCCGCTTGCGCCCAATATATGATTGGCGGTGATACCTGGCAGAAATGGTATCCAAAGACCAAGAACATCTTGCTGTCACAGGTTGTTAAGCAAGGCGACCTGGCATACTGGGAGGCTCGCGGCCGTGGAGGCGTGGGCCCAACTTTCTGCACGGCGGTTTATACGATGATTTTAGCGATGCCTTATCACTACATCCCGCTGTATCAGCGGTAAGCACCGATCAAAAAACAAATTCATCAGGAAAGTGCGCCGCCACAGGTTTTTTTCTCGTAATCCAAGTTCCGGTTCTCAATATTTCTTCCCAGACCTAACCCAAACATTTAACCCGCATGAACGAGTGGATTTTTTTCCAAGGTGACACTTCGCTGGCTCCGCCAAATATCCCCGCCGTCGTCCTCGGCTTGTTACTCTCCTTCATTCTTGGCCAGACGCTGGCGTGGACCTACATGCTTACCCACGCGGGCCTGAGTTATTCGCGTTCCTTTGTGAACGCGCTCGTGGTCACGCCTGTCATCGTATCGCTGGTGATGACCGTGCTCTCGAACAATATCGTCACCGCTTTCGGCATGATGGCTGTGTTTGCCATTGTCCGCTTTCGTAACATCCTGCGCGACACGCTCGACACCACCTTCGTCCTCACGTCCATCTTCATCGGCATGGGTTGCGGCACGCAAAAGTTTTCCACCACAGTCGTTGGTGCGCTGATCGTCTTCGGGCTGATGGTCTATCTGTGGTTCACCAACTTTGGTGCACGGCATCGCTATGACCTGATCCTTAACCTGCACTGGGCGCGCTCGCCCGGTGAATTGATGGAATTAAGCCACCTGCTAAACCGTCACTCGCGCAAGGTCCACCTCGCCAGCCAGCGCACGCACACCGGCTACGAAGGCGCGGACTTCTCTTTCCGTTTGCTGCTACGCGATCCCAACCGCGTGGATGAGCTAATAAACGAAGTGAACTCCCTCGAAGGCGCCTCGCAAGTCACCACGCTCAAGGCCGAGGACGAGTCAGAGTTGTAATCCTAGTGCGACATTGCTTGTCGCTTTTGGTTGCTCGCTCTAGTCCCGCTCGCCCGCCGCGCGCGCAACCGCTCGACATGGAATGTCGAGTTACTTCAACTCCGCCGCAGTCCATGGCTGTTCGCGTTTGGCGTTTGCATCGCGAACGGACTTCACCTCTGCCGCTGTCACCGGTGACGCCTGCTGGCCGTAGCTCGCGCGCACGAAGGTCAGCACGTCGGCGATTTGCTCGTCGCTCAAGCCGCCGAGTGCCGGCATGGGGACGGAGCTGGGCAAGTGGCCGAAGTTCTGGCCCCCGACGGTGACTGGGCCGGTGAGGCCGTGGAGAATCACCTTGATGATGCGGGCCTTGTCGCCGCGCACCCAGTCGCTGCCGGCCAGCGGCGGATAAACGCCGGGCAATCCTTTGCCCTCAGGCTGGTGGCACGGCAGGCAGGCCATCTCGTAAAGCTGTTCGCCCGGCGACGCCGTCTTTGGCGCGGCGCTGAGGAGCTTCCGCAAGTATTCGCCTTGCGCGGCGCTCGCGAGCTGGAGCTGGCCGGCCGCGAACGGCTTCGCCCACGCCGGCTGCGTCGCGCGCGTGCTCTGGCGCAGCGCGTAGTCGAGAAACTTGTCCGTCGGCTTGTCCAACGCCGTGAGCGCCACGCTGGCCGCGCTCGGGCCAGCGAGGTAGCTCGCGGCCACGACCGCCTCCAAGCGCACGCGGGCGTTCTCGTCTTTCGCGCACTCGGTCAGCAGAAGCGCGTTGTTTGGCAAGCGGTCCGCCCACATCCCGGCCACGCGCGCTCCGTAGGCGCGGACGCGGGCGTCCTTTGCAGCGAGCAACTTCGCAAGCAACGCCGGGCGCGGCGACTCGTGCGCCTCGAAGATGCCAATGACCTCAAGCAACACGCGCTCGTCGGCGGGCGTCGCCGCCGGAAGCTTCGCCACGAACTCATCCGCCGCCTTCAGCACTTCATTCGCCGGCTTGTCAAAGAGCAGGCGCTTGGCTTGGTAGCGCGTCCAGCGCTCAGGCGACTTGAGTTGTCCGAGCAGTTCGGCGGGCTTCATCGCGGCCAGGTTCGGCTGTTTAACGGTCGGGCGGTCCTTCGCGGTGATGCGCCAGATGCGGCCGTGGGCTTTGTCGCGGCGCGGGTCGGCGTAGCTGGCCTGATAGTGGCCGATGATGGGGTTAAACCAGTCCGCCGCATACATTGCGCCGTCCGGGCCGACGCTCACGTCCACCGGGCGAAACGCGGCGTTCGACGACTTGAGCAGCTTGGGCAGCTGCGTGGTCTTGAAGCCCGAGCCGGCGTCCTCGAACTTGTGCAGCTCGACCACCGCGCCAAAGTAACCGCCAATGAGCGCCGCACCTTGAACGTCATCCGGCAGCGCGCGCGTGCCGACGATGTCGAGCGAAGTGGTCTTCGGCGACGTGTCGAAAAGGGGGCCGACGGAATGGTATTGCTCGGGTGAGTTGCGATACGCGGAGTTTGCTTCCGTCGCCACGCTGCTGCCGCTGGGACTCGCGCCGCGCACCAAGCCGGGCACGCTCCAGTAGCCGTGCGGACGGTCGCCGGACTTGTGAAAGACCTGGTTGAAGTCGTCGAAGGCCACGCCCCAGCAGTTTGCGCCCGCCATGCCGCCGCCGAAGAAACCCTCCAGCCGCAGCGTGCGGGGGTTCAAGCGCCACACCGCCGCGCGGTCCAGCCGCGCGATGCCCCACGGCGTCTCGACGCGCGAGAATGCGTGCAGCCCTTGCGAAAACCACAGGCTGCCGTCCGGCCCGTGGCAGATGCTGTTGATGAGTTGGTGCGTGTCGCCGACGCCGAAGCCGCCGTAGATAATTTTGCGTTGGTCCGCCTTGCCGTCGCCATTCGTGTCGCGCAGGTGGAGGAGCTGGTCAAAGTCGCAAACGTAGAGGCCGCCTGCGCCGGGCTCGACGCCCTGCACCATCGTTAGTCCCTCGGCGAAACGCCACGACTTGTCCGCCTTGCCGTCGCCGTCAGTGTCTTCCAACACAAGGATGTAGTCGGCGGGTGGCGCGCTCGCGAGCGTCTGCGGATACGTGGGCGAGCAGGCCACGAAGAGACGGCCTTTCTCGTCCCACGCGAATTGGGTCGGCTTCACCACACCGTCGCGCTCAGAGGCAAAGAGGTTTACTTGGTAGCCCGCGGCAACGGTGAAGGTCGCGAGTTGTTCCTCGGGGGAAAGTGCCGGAGCAGGTGCCTTTGCATCCGGGAGACTACCCCTCACCCCATCCCTCTCCCCTCCTCCGAGGAGGGGAGAGGGTGCCCGAAGGGCGGGTGAGGGGTGGGGTGCCGCTCCTTTGGCGAGCGCGTGAATCCGCGCGTCCGCCGCGTTCACCAGCGGGCGCTGGCGCTCAAACGATTCCTTCAGCGACGGCTCCGAGCCGCCGGCCTTGCCGAACATCTGGTTGACGCGGTCGCCATAGACGAACGACCAGTTCGCCGGCCGCCACGCGTCGAACCACAGCTGGTTCTTTCGCAAGATAGCGGCGCGCAGCGGTTCCAACTCGGCGGACAATTTCGCCTCTGCCCCGAGCTGCCGCGCCGCTAGCGAGGCGAACTCCCGCAACCCGTCGCTCGTATGGTGAATCCCGTCTTCGGTGAGTCGCTGGCCAGGCGCGCGGACAGCGAGCGGCGTGAACACATCCACGAAAACCGTCCCGCGCTGCTTGGCGATGTCGCGCACCGCGTCCGCGTAGGCCCGCACGTCGCCGTTGCGCTTCGTCAGATCCGGCGCGTGCGACGCGAGCGGCTTCTCAAACGGCACCGGCGAGACCAGCACCACCTTGCGCGTGCGCGTCGCGAACTGGTCCAGCAGCCGGTGATACGCCGCCGTGAACTCCGGCAGCCGCGCCACGCCGTCGAGCGCCTCCATCTGCCCGAACTGCGCCACCACGATGGTCGCGCCCGCCGCTTCGAGCTGCCGCGCCCACGAGCCGAAGTTCAAGTCGCGCCACTGCTCGTAAACCGTGTCCGCCTCCCATGCCATTGAGCGGAAGCGCGGGGCTTTCGCGGCGAAGGCCGACGCCAGCAGCGCCTCGAGTTCACCCGCCTTCGACTCGCGCACGAAGTTCTCCTGCCCGACGAACACGACGACTTCATTTGCGCCCAGCGCGAATTTGCCGTCCGCAAACGGTCCGACTGGCACGCCCGGCTGCGCGGTGCCGAACCGGCTGAGAATCTCCGCCTCGGGCGGGATGGCCGAAGCCGGCAACTCATCTATCGTGAGATTGCGGAAGGAAATCTCCGCCTTGCAGTTCCCATGGATTTGCAGCGCGATGACGCCGGCGTCCTCGATGCCTTTCTCCGACTCGACCCAGATGGCGGTGCGCTGACCGTTGATGAAGAGAAGGATTTGCGCGCCGCTGGCCACGACCTCGTAGCTGTTCCACTCGCCGGGCTTTTCGAGCCGCGCCACGAAGTTCGTGTCCGCCTGTGCGAGGACTTTGTTCCGCCGGGACTCATCGTAAAGGCAGCCCGAGAAGCCCGCGCCGATGTCCGCTTGGTAACCCGACATTTCGTTCGGCGGATTCGGGATGCGCTTGCTGCGGAACTGCACGCCGCCGTTCACAAAGCCCTGCGTGCCGACCAGCTTGTATTCGAAGCGGAGGTGGAAATTCTTGTAGCTCTTGCGCGTGGCGAGGAACTCATTGCGCGGATTCCCCTCCAGCGACCCGCCAACAATGACGCCCTCGCGGACGCGCCAGACTTTGTTCGTCTCGCCCTCCCACCCGGCGAGGGATTTGCCGTCAAAGAGCGGGACAGGCGCGGCGGAGGTGGTGGAAAGCAAACCCGTCGTGAGTACTGCGAGGCCAAGCAACGATTTCATGAGTGGGAGGAGATTTCATACCTGCCGGATCGAAGGCAAGTCCGCATAACCGTCGCAGATTGCCACGTGCCGTGCGTCTCGGTAGCGTCTGGGTCACATGTTATGAATCGCATTGCGTTCACTGTAGTGCTTGCCGCCTTGCTGGCACGACCGGGAGCTCACGCTCAAAATGTAACCAAGACTGGCTTGCTCGGCCAATATTTCAAGAACCTGACGCTCACCGGTCCGCCTGCGCTCAAGCGGGTGGACGCGCAGGTCAATTTTGACTGGCCAGAAACACCTGGTGACGGCTTGCCGGCCGACCAGTTCAGCGTGCGCTGGAGTGGCACGGTGCAGTCACCCGCCACGGGAAGGTTCACTTTTACCACCGAGTCGGACGATGGGGTGCGGCTGTGGGTGGATGGCAAGCTGCTCATTGACAATTGGACCGACCACGCGCCCTCAGAGGACAAGAGCCCGGAAATCATGATGGAGGACGGCAAGCGCTACGACATCGTGATGGAGATGTATGAGAACGGCGGCGGCGCGGCGGCCAAGCTCATGTGGAGCGGGCCCTCAACTTTAAAGCAACTCATTCCCAGCTTTCGCCTTACCCCCAAGGAACTCGCGCCGCCCGACGAACTCGATGTGGCCAAGCTTCCGCCAGACACGCGTGGCCTCGTGGGCCACTATTTCAAAGGCCGGGACTTCGCGGGCAAGCCGTTGCTGCGCTTGGACAAGGAGATTGCCTTCGACTGGGGCGACGGCGGGCCAGGCGTGCGCGTGGGCGCCGCCGACGATTTCTGCGTGCGTTGGACCGGGCAGGTGAAGGCGGAGAAGTCCGGCACTTACACCTTCATCGCTGAGGCCGACGATGGCGTGCGGCTGTGGGTCAATGGCCAGAAGCTCGTGGACGCTTGGGTGGATCAAGGCGCGACCGAGTACAAGGGCGAACTGAAGCTCGAAGCCGGCCAGAGCTACGACGTGGTGATGGAGTATTACGAGAACAGCGGCTTCGCCGTGGCGAAGCTCGCTTGGAGTGTGGATGGCGCGGAGAAGAAGATCGTGCCCGCGTCAGCACTCACGCCCAAGGTCATCACAGATAAAGGGCAGAAGCGGTAGGGCCGAAAGAAGCATCAGGATTCGTCTTGGGACAATGAGCAGCAAGCGACTAGCACCGTCCTCCTGCTCGTGAACTTGAGCCTAATCCTAGTCCGCTAGCTCGCGGTTCATTGCAGATTGACCAAGGCCTTTTTCGCGAACTGGTCCGCGGTGAGCTTCCCTTTCGCGAAGTCCTCACAGTCAGATTTCTTCGCCCGGAGCGTGAGCGTGGCGGAGCGGGATTCGCCGATCGGGCCACCGTCGCGGCTCGTGCGCGTTTCCACTTTCGGAGGCTCGCCGTTGACGCGCGTGCTGACGGTGGTGCGGGTTTCGGAATAGCTGTGTCCTCCCATCGCTGGGCCACCAAAGCTGTTGTTCCCGCTCATGCTTTGCACCACGACGGTCACCTGTTCATCGCTCTTAAGTGCGCGGATCTGGCTGGCGTGCTTGAGGGTTTCGAGGAGTGATTTCTTGAGAGCTTCGACGCGGCTGGTGTCAAACGCGGGCGTGTTCTGCGGATGGCCCGCGCCAACGCCGGGCATTCCGCCGGGGCGCTGATCGCGTGGGCCCGCACCGCCACCCGGGCCGAAGAGCTCGCGTTGCGTGCGTTCCCACGGGGATTCCGGCGTGGTGGCTGGCTTGCCATTCTCCGCGGGCCGGCCGGGCTGCGGGGTGAGCGGCAGGCGCGTGTGCAATGTGAAGACAGCCCCGTGACCGTCGAGTAGCAGGGCGGAGGAGCCGCGGCCATCGACCCAAGTAAGAGCAATGCCCATGGCGTTGGGCTGGCCGCTGCCGCTGGCGCGGTCGAGGTCCTTCTCAAGCAGGCGCGCCATGATGGCGAGGTCTTCCTCGGCGGCGGCGCGATCTTTGGGGTCGAGCGGCCGGGTGCTGGCGATGATGGGTTTGAGGGCGCGGGCGCGGCCCATGTCGAACATCATCATCTCGCGGCTGTGGTCATTGCCTCCGAAGCCGCCCGCCGAACCGCCACCGAACCCGCCGCTGCGCGAGCCGCCGCTGCCACCGGCACCGCCGCCACCCGTGGAGAAGCCCGACCGGCTTTCGCCTTTGCGTTCGGAGGCGCCGGGCGGTGGTCCAACGGGACGCGGCGGTTCCTGCGCGAGCAGAGGCGCGGCGACGGTGACAAGCGTGAGGAGTTGGAGTGTGGTTGCTTTCATGAGCGGGAGCCGTGGTGGATTTGTGGGGTGCAGTTTCGGAGATTGAACGGGTTCAGCGTGCGTTTGGTTCGGTGGCGGCGGCGAGTTGCACGACGGTTGACAAGCCGTCTTCGGTGTTCACCGCCAGGGTTTCCAACTCGCGGCGCAGGGTGGCGTAGTCTTCGGCGCGTTGTCCTTGCATGGTTTGGAGAATCTGGGTCAACGCGAGGCGGTCTTCGGTGCGTTGAGTTTCGAGCGCCACCGCGAGCTTTCGCAAATCGGCGGCGAACTCCGCGCGCACAGCGATCGTGTCCGGCGCGGGCGCGGACAGCCGGCCGCCGAGGAAGCCGAAGCCCACCGCCAAGCAGGCGGCGATGGCCCACTTAAGGAATGGCGCGTTAGCCGCGGTTTGCGGCGCGCGCGAACGCGACGGCAACGGCGCGGGAAGTTTCCACGCGTCTAGTTCCCTCATTGTCTTGTGCCAATTAGTCGCGAGTTGGCGACAATCCGCACATGCATTCAGATGCGCGGTGATTTCAGCCTGCTGCTCAGGTGGCAGTTCGCCGTAAAGGTGGGCGACTAGGTCTTCGTGGGTCGGGTGGTTCATAGGCGGGCTTTGGTTTGCGGACGTGGTTGCCAGGCCGCTATCGCCGGTGCCGGGGCGTTTGCGGCGGGAGAATTGTTCAAGGCCGGTTGCAGCAGACGCGTGAGCTGGCTTAGGCCCTCGACCATGCGGGACTTCACGGTTCCCTCGGGCACGCCGAGCACGTCGGCGATTTCACGAAACTTGAGACCCTCGTAGTGTCGTAGCACGAGCACGGTGCGGAACGGCTCGGTCACGCGCTGCAACGCCGCGCTCACCTGGTCGGCGCGCTCCGCGGTTTCCAGTTCCTCATGCGGCGTAGGGTGGAAGACGCTGATGCACGGCGCGTGCTCGCCATCCGCGCCGATCTCCAGAGGCACTTCGCCGTGGCGGGTGCGGCGACGGTTCTCATCGTGGCAAAGGTTAAGCGCTATGCGCCAGAGGTAGGTTGAGAGCTTGGCCGTGGGTTGCCACTCGCGCCGCCGCGCGTGGAGCCGGGCAAAGGTTTACTGCGCGAGATCCTCGGCGCGGTGCAGGTCACCGGTCATGCGCAGGCAAAGGTTGCGGATCGGACCCTGCCAGCGCCCGACGATCGCGGCGAACGCCTCCGGGTCGTCGTGTGCCTGCACGCGCCACATCGCCTGCTCGTCCGTCGCGGGAGGCACTGGGGAAGAGGGCGACATCGTCAGCGGTGCGCGGTGGGCGCGAGGTTTTAAAGTTGGCGGAGCAAGGACTTTACGTGTTCGACTCGAAGGACGGCGGACCGTTCAAGGAGTTTAACGCCGCGCACGCCAGTTTGGTTCGGAGAAATTTGCCCGGCGGACCAGGGGAAGAAAATGGTCGGGACGGTGAGATTTGAACTCACGACCTTCTGAACCCCATTCAGACGCGCTACCAAGCTACGCTACGTCCCGAACCATCGTGCCTCTCCGCAGGCGGAAAGGCGGGCGCATACTAGGGGCGAGCAATCTCCTTTCAACCCTTTTTCTCCCGCCTCACTAACGCTCTCTTACTACCGCGCCACTCGTCGCACGTCGTCTCTAATGGGCAACTCCGCCTTGCGCCGCCTGCACCCTTCTCCTACAACCACCGCCATGCCGACGACTGCCACGCGCACCGGAGCGCGTCACCAAACTGCGTTTGACTTGTCCGCCTGGCTTGACGCGCGGAGCGCTGCCGTCAATGAAGCGCTGGACGCGCTGCTCCCACCAGAGAAGGCCAAGCCCGCCACCATTCACAAGGCGATGCGATACTCGCTCTTCGCCGGCGGCAAGCGCATGCGCCCCGCGCTCACGCTCGCAGCGGCGGAGGCATGCGGCGGGCGCGAGGTGAACGCCCTCCCGCTCGCGTGCGCCGTCGAGTGCATCCACACCTACTCACTTATCCATGATGACTTGCCGGCAATGGACAACGATGATTTCCGGCGCGGCAAGCCCACAAACCACAAGGTCTTCGGCGAAGGTATCGCCGTGCTGGCGGGCGACGCGCTGCTCACACAGGCATTTGAAATCACCGCGTTGGCCAAGGGCTGGCCGCGCTATTCGCATCGCGACCTCGTGCTGGAAGTGGCGAAGGCCAGCGGCTCGTTGCAACTCATCGCGGGGCAAGTGGCGGATTTGGAGGGCGAAGGTAAAAAGCTGGGCGTCGCGGAACTTCGCTACATCCACGAGCGGAAGACCAGCGCGTTGCTATGTTGCGCCGTGCGGCTGGGCGGCATGAGCGCTAACTGCACGCCCAGGCAGCTTCAGGCCCTCACGGACTTTGGTTACCATGTCGGCCTCGCGTTCCAAGTCATTGACGACATCTTGGATGTGACGCAAACCAGCGAGCAGCTCGGTAAGACAGCTGGCAAGGACGTTGCCGCGCAAAAGGCGACATATCCGAGCATCGTGGGTTTGGAAAAAAGCCGGCGGATCGCGCAACGCCTAACCCGGCAGGCCTTCGCTGCACTGCAGCCGTTCCAAGGCCGGGCCGCGGCGCTCAAAGCGCTCGCGCACTA
>Ga0194124_10001128_pt1 | contig 35379 bp, 52 predicted proteins | sample TA2KigCas0mmetaG_FD_148605 | JGI IMG/M metagenome (GOLD analysis project Ga0194124, IMG submission 148605) | Freshwater microbial communities from Lake Tanganyika, Tanzania - TA2015031 Kigoma Deep Cast 0m | ecosystem: Environmental > Aquatic > Freshwater > Lake | place: Tanzania: Lake...
GGGGGTGAACTGAATATCGGAATGATGATTCGTTCGGCGTGTCTTTTTGGGGCTGAGAATTTTTACATTTTTGGACGCAAGAAATTTGATAAACGTAGCACTGTAGGTGCTGAGAAATACATTAATATTGTCCAATATACTTTTGATGACCCGATACACGCCGACGAATCAATCTTAAATCAATTGAAGCTTTTGAATCACAATGTTGTTTTGTGTGAGCAGGATGGTTATGTTTTGAAAAAAGACAATCACGCATTTTATAGTAATCTACATTTACAAAACCATACTCCGCTATTCATTTTCGGCTCAGAGAGTCATGGAATTCCAGAGGTTATCCGATTCGCAAACTTTGAACGTATCAGTATTCCACAACGTGGGGTTCTTCGGTCATACAATGTGAGTGCCGCAATGAACATCATTGTCTGGGATTATTTGAAGGAGATGTATCTATGAATCCAAGATTTTCTGTATCTGTACCTAACTCCCTGAAAAAAGACATCATAGAGTTTGCTTTGAATGAAAAAAATGATAAGTATTTTTCTTTGAACCGAACATCTTCTGTGCGCAAGGGGTGTATTATCAGTAACTATCCAGAATTATCACTTAGTGAAGCAATACACACATTTGCGGTTTCTGCCTATAAAAGTATAGGTGTGGATTCATTTGTTCCAGAACATATATTTGGCAACTTTATAGGCGTAAATCTTGAAGGTGGATTCGTGCACGACCATCGTGACCCACGAAATGACAAAAATTTCATTCACACTAGGTTCAATTTTCTTCTACAAAAGCCAGAAACCGGCGGTGATCCTGTTATAAATGGAGTGCTGTATCCGATGAATGAAGGGCAAGGTTGGTTGAATTTGGCATCTGAATGGTTACACGGTTCTACTACTGTGATAGGAAAACGAGAACGAGTGGTGTTAAGTTTAGGTGCCTATATTCATCCTGGAGTCATAAAATATCTTACTGATGAAATGGAAACAGCAGTATGATTTGTACTGAATGTAGAACAAATAACCAAAAAAGTAAAGTGTACATTACAGACACGTTTTATGATTTGCAACAACCCCAGGATAGGTTTTTTGATGAAGATGGAAAGTGGCACTGTCACGACATCAATCCTACCACAACCAAATATCAATGTTCCAATGGACATGAATGGAGTGAGGTGAAATATGCCACATGCTGGTGTTATGAACTTGACAAAAGATGAAGTGCTTGTTATGTTGAAGAAGGCTTATGTACGAGGTCTATATGAACACATGGAACAACGATATAGGCATCCAGGTGACAAAGTGAAAGACTATCCAGTTATCAATATTCACAATCATGCAATAGAAGATTTAATTCAGGAGTGAACATGAAACCTATCAGTCCACGATATCCCACCTATGTTGTCTATGAAGGATATGACCGAGCTCTTGCCTTGCAATCTGTGGGTGAGGGATGGGCATCTCTTATTCATGAAGTGTTTGATTACATGGAACAGATTCATACACCCACCAAAGTGGTTCAAGTCAAAGAGAAGTGGGGTGGTCTTCGCATCTACACCGATGTGATTGACTATCGCCTAGATGAAAAAATTCGAGAAGCAGAAAAGAAAAGTTTTACAATCTGTGAAATATCTGGTGAACCAGGTAAACTTCGCAACTGTAATGGATGGTATCGTACTCTTTCTGATGCACATGGAAAAGAGTTTCCCGTGATAGAGGATTAAACAATGGAAGAAATCAATTACAAATTTCATGAGGACAGAGCTCTCAATGAATTGAAAGCCTACATAGATTCCACTTATGATGAACATTATTCCAAAAGCAAGTTTCAAGCCACGGAATTTATTGTTGATGGTGGTCATGGTGTGGGCTTCACTATTGGAAACATTTTGAAGTATGCACAGCGATATGGCAAAAAGAATGGTTACAACAGAAAGGACATCTTGAAAATCATACACTACGCTATTATATTACTACACATTCATGATACAGATGAACACAACACACTTGAGGATTAATCATTATGAAGGAAAGCAACAAAACTATATCCCTGCTTCAGAGCTTTGCACAAATCAGCAGCAATCTGCTAGTGAAGCCTGGCAAGAAGCTGACAACACGTAACGCTGTGAACAGCATTCAGGCACGTGCTGTGGTGGATGAGACATTCCCACAGCAGTTTGCCATCTATGACTTGAATCAACTTCTGTCATTGATTTCTGTGTCCGAACATCCTGACATTGAGTTTGGTAACAAAAGCCTGGTGATTCGCTCTGCCAATGGGGGAGAAACTGAATATTTCTATGCTGATGAAAGTTTAGTAACGGTGCCGAACGAGAATCCTCCTCAGTTGGAGGATGTGTACACGTTCAAGTTGACAGCATCTGATATTCAAACCATTGTGAAGACCGCCAGCATTGTGTCTGCCACAATGTTGAGCATTGTGTCTGACAAGGGTAAAGTGACACTCAGCATCAATGACCCGAAGAACAGCACTTCTCACAGCTACAAGAAGCCTTTGGGTGATGCCACATCATCTTTCAATGTGAAGATGGCTATTGACAGCTTCAAGGTGGTGGCTGATGAGTACAATGTTCGTGTGGCACACGCCGTGGCCAAGACAGGCAAGGTGATGGTGTTCTTCTTTGAGTCCACTTCTTCTGACTTAACATATCTTATTGCGGCTGACTCTACATCTAAGGTGTAATCATGGAAGCCAATCGTGAGCAGTTTCTTTGGGTTGAAAAATATCGTCCGCGGAAAATCAGTGATTGTATTCTGCCTGACAAATTGAAAAACACATTCCAGGAGTTTGTGGAACAGGACAACATCCCGAATATGTTGTTGTCTGGCACAGCTGGGACAGGTAAGACCACAATCGCTCGGGCTCTGTGTGAAGAATTGGGGTGCGACTACATCATCATCAACAGCTCGGAAGAGCGAAATATTGATGTGTTGAGGAATAAAATCAAAGACTTTGCAAGTACAGTTTCGTTGGCCGGCAAGGTCAAGGTCAAGGTGGTGATACTTGATGAGGCAGATTACCTCAATCCTAATTCCACACAACCCGCACTTCGTGGATTCATCGAGGAGTACAGCAAGAATTGTCGGTTCATCTTCACGTGCAATTACAAGAACAGAATCATCCCGCCACTTCACAGCAGAACAACGGTGATTGATTTCAGGTTGGAGAAGGAGGATCGTCCTGTGGTGGCGACCAAGTTCTTCAAGCGTGTTCAAGAAATTCTGATAAAAGAGAATGTCACATTTGATTCCAAGGTGGTGGCAGAGCTGTTGAACAAGCACTTCCCGGATTATCGTCGTGTGTTGAATGAGATGCAACGGTACTCTGTGTCAGGCACCATTGACGCTGGCATATTGAGCAATGTGTCTGATGCCAACATGAAGGAGTTGTTGGTGACACTTCGTGAGAAGGACTTCAAGAAGATGCGAACCTGGGTGGTGAACAACATGGACAATGATCCGAATTTGTTGTTCAGAAAGATATATGACTTCTTGTTGCCTGAGGTGGTTCAGGTTCCCCAGCTTGTGTTGCTGTTGGCTGATTATCAGTACAAGGCAGCGTTTGTGGCTGATGCTGAAATCAATCTAGTGGCGTGTCTGACAGAAATCATGGCTGCCTGTGAGATGAAGTCATGACCGAGAAGAACCTTGATGGAGAAATCATCAAGGACTGGATTGTAGAAGATTACAAGATGCCGAAAATCAGTCCTTTTGATTTCGTGAATGCCATTAATTACACCAAAGAAAATTTGATGGTGGATGAGTGGAGTGAGAAGCAGTACAATTCGTTTGTTGTGAACAAGAGTTTGAGTTTCGGGGCTGACACAGTACACATAGCCAACGAAATGAACAGTCGTCCGCATTTGGACAAGCGCCTCCAGTTTGACTTCCTTATAAATACCATTAGACCTCGAAAGAGGTATAACAAATGGTTGAAGGCTGATGAAGTCCAAAACCTTGAAGTGGTGAAACAGTATTATCATTACAATACTGAGAAGGCACAACAAGCTTTGAGGATCCTATCACCTGACCAAATAAATACTATTAAGGAACGTTTGAACACAGGTGGCTTAACAAATGGCACATGATTTAATTAATATACCTAGTATCCCAGGATACAATCCTTTGGAAGTGAAATTGGTGAATCAAGATGACTTTCTGAAGGTTCGTGAAACACTCACTCGTATAGGTGTGGCTTCACGCAAAGACCAAACATTGTATCAGAGCTGTCACATCCTGCACAAGCAAGGCAGATACTTCATTGTGCATTTCAAGGAACTGTTTGCTTTAGATGGCAAACAAGCTGACTTGTCTGACAATGATTTGCAACGCAGAAACACCGTGGCTCATCTGTTGGAAGATTGGGGTCTGGTGGAGATAGTGAATGATGATGTCTGTGAAGATACGGCACCATTGTCACAAATCAAAGTTCTGGCCTTTGGTGAAAAAAGAGATTGGAACTTGGTGACAAAGTACAACATCGGTAAAAAGAAATAAATAGAAGTACTTGATTGTAGGGGTGTTAGGAGTTATCATTAACCTTAGATACGCCGAAAGGGTATCACTAACACATTCGCTCGACAGGAGGAATTATGACACGTACCTATACTTTCAACACATCCAGCATTGGTGGTCCATGGGCTATTGGTTTTGATAGTCTATGGGACCGTTTACACAACATTGAAACGGTGAATAGTTCCAGCAACTATCCCCCATACAACATCATCAAACATGATGCTGAAAACTGGAGCATCGAACTTGCTGTGGCTGGCTTCAAGCGCAGTGAGTTGGATATTGAATTGGCTGAAGGTGTTCTCACCATCTCAGCTAAGGCTGAATCCACTGATGAACAGCAATATGTTCACCGTGGTTTAGCCAAGCGTGCGTTCACTAGAAAGTGGACACTCGCAGATGACGTAGTAGTTCGTGATGCTGCTTTGACTGACGGTGTGCTTTCCATCAAGTTGGAACGCATCATCCCAGAAGAAAAGAAGCCACGTAAGATTGACATTTCGTAATTAAGTAGTCCTCCTAACACCCCTACAATTGAGTACATCATGGCTTTACTTTGCATCAAAACGCTTCTAGGCGAAGATTTAATTGGTGATGTTGAGATACGTGACAACACCGTAGACATTGACACACCACTCATGGTGATGATTGTCCCAAACGAGAAGGGACAATACAGTGTGGGGCTGGCTCCCTACATGATTTTCTCAGCCACCCGAAAGTTCACGTTTGAAAAGAATCATATCATTCTGTTCACGGAACCTGCTGATGAAATTCGGAATCAATATCATAACATCACAGGAAAAGGTATTGTTCTTCCCACCAGACCAAAACTTGAATTAGTTCCATAATAACAGGGGTGCTTGACATCCCTGTTTTGCTGTGTTATATTAACTGAAACATTCACGACCCGAAGGAGGTTGAATGAAGAAGTTCTATACTAATGTGTTGCAATTTGGTAACAAGTTGCTGGTGCGAGAAGTTCGTAATGGAAAAAAGGACAATCACAAGGTGGAGTTTCGTCCCACCATGTTCATCAAGTCCAAGAAGGAATCCAAGCACAAAAGTTTGTTTGGTGAAAATCTGGAGCCCATGAAGTTTGGTGACATCAATGATGCCAAAGAGTTCATGAAGAAATACAAAGAGGTGGAGAATTTTCCCATCTTCGGCAACACCTCCTTTGCCTATCAATACATCACAGAAGAATATCCAGAAGAGGTGGACTATGATATTAGTCAACTCACCATCTTCACTATTGACATTGAAACTGCCTCAGAGAATGGATTTCCTAGTGTGGACAATCCCATTGAAGAGGTGTTGTTGATTACTGTGCAAGACAACATCACCAAGAAGATTACTACATTTGGTGTCAAGAAGTTTGATGTGCAGAACATTCAGAAAAATTTCGAGTATGTGAAATGTAAGGATGAGGCTGACCTTCTTCTTACATTTCTTCGTTTCTGGCAGATGGCTGCTCCTGATGTGGTGACAGGGTGGAACACACAATTGTTTGACTTGCCTTATCTCATGGTTAGAATCAAGCGAGTATTAGGTGAGGATCGTGTGAAGGATCTGTCACCGTGGCGCATTGTGAATGAGCGACCTGTGACTGTGAATGGGCGTGAATATCTCACAGCCGACATCTATGGCATCAGCAACTTGGATTATCTGGACTTGTACAAGAAGTTCACCTATTCAGCACAAGAAAGTTACAAGTTGGATTACATTGCTCAACAAGAGTTGGGTCGTAGAAAGTTGGAACATAGCTACGAGACATTCAAGGAACACTACACAGAAGATTGGCAATCATTTGTGGAGTACAACATCGTGGACGTGGAGCTGGTGGATGCCTTGGAAGACAAGATGAAGTTGATTGAACTGGTCATCACTATGGCCTATGACGCCAAGTGCAACTTCACAGACATCTTCTCGGCAGTGAGAACCTGGGATTGCATTCTACACAATCATCTCTGGGACAAGAACATCATTGTGCATCAGAAAAAGGAACATGAAGGCAGAACCATTGCTGGTGCCTATGTGAAAGAACCCACGCCTGGCAAGTATGATTGGGTGGTGGGTTTCGACGCCGCATCTCTGTATCCCAGCATCATCATGCAATACAACATGAGTCCTGAGACCATGATGGTGGGTATCACGGCTGACGCCAGTCCAGAAATTCTGTTGCAAGGAGATGTGAATTTCCATGACTTCTTGAAGAACAAGAATTTTGCCATGGCAGCTAACGGCTACTGCTACACTCACAAGCATCAGGGATTGTTTCCTGAAATCGTGGAGAAGATTTTCACAGAACGTGTGTTCTACAAGAAGAAGATGATTGAGGCACGAAAAGAGTATGAGAGAACCAAGGATGTGAAAAAGGTGAAGCTCATCAGCAAGTACAACAACATTCAGATGGCCAGAAAAATTCAATTGAACAGTTTGTATGGTGCCTGGGCCAATCAATACTTTCGATTCTATGATGACAGAATTGCCGAAGGCATCACTCTGACTGGTCAGTACATCATTCAGCATGTGGGTCGAGCCTTGAATGAATATCTGAACAAGGTGTGTGAGACAGAAGGTGTGGAGTACACATTCTATTCTGACACAGACAGTTGCTACATCACATTGGATCATTTGGTACAGAAACACTTCTCACATCTGGACAAGAACAAAGTGGTGGATGTGATTGACAAGTTTTGTAAAGACAAGGTGGCCAAGGTGTTGACAGATGCCTGCAACCATATCATGCACGCCACAAATGGCTATGCTTCCAAAATGGAATTCAAACGAGAGGTGATTGCCGACCGTGCCATCTGGGTGGCCAAGAAGCGATATGCCTTGAATGTGTATGATAGTGAAGGTGTGCGATACAAGGAACCCAAGTTGAAGGTGCAAGGATTGGAGATTGTCAGAAGCAGCACGCCTGGCAGTGTTCGACAGTATCTTCGGGATGCTGTGAAGATGGCATTGACCTGTACACAAAAAGAAATTCAAGACTTTATTGCTGATTTGGAACAGAAGTTTCATCAGATGACACCAGAAGAAATTGCCTTCCCTAGAAGTGCCAACAATCTGGAGAAGTATCATTCTGGTTCAACCATCTACGTCAAGGCCACGCCACTTCATGTACGAGGTGCTTTGTTGTACAACCATTATATCAAAGTGAAGAAATTGGACAAAAAGTATGAAATAATTAAGGAAGGAGACAAAGTGAAATACTTGTATCTGAAAGAGCCTAATCCCATCAAGGAGAACAGCATCGCCTTCACAGTCAATTTACCAAAAGAGCTTGACTTACACAAGTATGTTGATTATCATACTATGTTCGACAAAAGTTTCTTGGAGCCTATGAGAACCATTCTGGATTGTCTGGGATGGAGTACAAATAAAGTTGCCACATTGGATGACCTATTCTAAGGAGATGTTATGTCATTAGTCAATAAATTACGTAAAAATTCCACAATTCGTGAAACAGAAATTCTAACTGACAGCAAATTTTTCACAGCCAAGGACATGATTCAAACTCCAGTGCCTATGATTAACGTGGCGCTGTCAGGTCGTTTGGATGGTGGGTTGACTCCTGGCTTGACGGTGTTCGCTGGGCCCAGCAAGCACTTCAAGACGGCTTTTGCCATGTTGTTGGCCAAGAGCTATCTGGAGAAGTATGATGATGCAGCCATCTTGTTCTATGACTCAGAGTTTGGTGCGCCAGCTGGTTACTTTCAGAGCTTTGGCATTGACACAGACCGTGTGATTCACACACCCATCACAGACATTGAACAACTGAAGCATGATATGATGTCACAAATCAACAACATTGAACGTGGCGAGCATGTCATCATCATTGTGGATTCAGTAGGCAATTTGGCTTCCAAGAAGGAAGTGGAAGATGCTTTGGAAGGCAAAAGTGTGGCTGACATGACTCGCGCCAAGCAACTGAAAAGTTTGTTCAGAATGAGTACTCCTCACTTGACCATCAAGGACATTCCCATGGTGGTGGTGAATCACACCTACAAGGAAATTGGTATGTTCCCCAAGGACATTGTGTCAGGTGGCACAGGCATCTACTACTCGGCTGACAACATCTTCATCATTGGTCGTCAGCAGGAAAAGGATGCTGATGGGTTGACGGGTTACAACTTCATCATCAATGTGGAGAAGTCTCGCTTTGTTCGTGAGAAGAGCAAGATTCCTGTTGAGGTGTCATTCGAGGGTGGCATCAGCACCTGGTCAGGTCTTCTGGACGTGGCTCTGGAATCAGGACACGTGGTGAAGCCGCAGAATGGATGGTATCAGAAAAAAGGTGAAGAAAAGAAATATCGTCAGAATGACACATATGCCAAAGAGTTCTGGATGCCCATCTTGAAGGATGCATCATTCCAAACCTGGATCAAGGAGAACTACGCCATCTCCGCCACATCATTGGTGGCAGAGTTCTCTGATGAGATGATTAACCAGGAATATGACAATGCATAATTATAAAGTGAAACCCAATCACGATTACAAGGATAATATCAAATCGGATTACTATATTGAAATCACAGATGGCCCTTTTCAAGGATTGTGTTTCGTGTTTGGCCCCATTGAGTTTGCTGGTGAAGATGAACAAGGTAATGGAAAAATCAATTTCGATTATCACTTGTTGTTCATCCCTGAAACTGTTAACTTTGAAGAAGATAAGTTTGAGATAGAACAGGTAGCGGCTGGTGTGCTGCAAAGAATTTTAGAAACTTTGGTGGAGAAGAACTCTAATGAAACTGGAACTGGTGATACTGAATCAGCTGATGAAGGACGAAGATTATCTCAGGAAGGTGATACCCTTTCTGAAGGATGAGTACTTCACAGACTGGTCTGAACGGAAGGTCTTTCAACATCTGAAAACATTTGTGGGGCAATACAACGCCGCTCCCAGTTCAGCAGCGTTGAACATTTCATTGCAGAATGACAAGTCGTTGACAGAAGAGGAGTTCACAAACATCACAGAAGTGCTCACACAATTTGGTGAAGCTCAATCCAACAAGGATTGGGTGTTGAATGAAACTGAAAAATTTTGCAAAGACAAGGCGGTGTATAATGCCATTGTACAATCCATTCAAATTATTGATGGCAAAGACAAGAAGTTCACTAACGAAGCTATTCCAGAAATTCTCAAAGATGCCCTCGGTGTCAGCTTCGACAATAGTGTGGGGCATGATTATTTGGTGGATTCTGATGATAGGTTCGAGTTTTATCACAGACTAGAGGAACGTATTCCATTTGATTTGGATATGTTCAATAAAATCACAAAAGGTGGATTACCTAACAAGACTCTGAACATCGCTTTGGCTGGAACAGGCGTAGGTAAGAGCTTGTTCATGTGTCACATGGCAGCAGGGGCATTGAGTCAAGGCAAGAACGTGTTGTACATCACTATGGAAATGGCTGAGGAACGTATTGCAGAACGTATTGATGCCAATTTGATGAATGTCACTATGGATGACTTGAAGAATCTTCCCAAGCAGATGTTTGATGATAGAATTTCCAGAATTAAAAACAAGACAGAAGGAAAGCTGATAATTAAAGAATATCCTACAGCATCAGCACATTCTGGTCATTTTCGAGCCTTGCTGAATGAATTGAATTTGAAGAAGGAATTTCATCCGGACATCATCTTCATTGACTATCTGAACATCTGTGCCAGCAGTAGATTCAAGATGTCTGGCAGTGTGAACAGCTACATCTACATCAAGGGTATCGCAGAAGAACTTCGTGGCTTGGCTGTGGAATTCAATGTTCCCATCGTGTCGGCCACACAGACTACAAGGAGTGGATATGCAAACAGTGATATGGATCTTACTGATACTAGTGAGTCATTTGGACTTCCAGCAACTGCGGACTTCATGTTCGGTATTATTTCCACAGAGGACTTGGAAAAGTTGGGCCAGCTGCTCATCAAGCAACTGAAGAACCGGTACAATGACCTTTCGCATCACAAACGTTTTGTGATTGGTGTGGACAGAGCCAAGATGAGATTGTATGATGTGGACATCTCGGCACAGAGGAACATCATGCAGGAAGAGAAAATAGAACAAAAGCCAGCAGCGTTCACTTCCAAAGCGTTTGTGAAGAAGAATTTTGATGGAATTAAATTTTAGTATAAATACGAGAGTTGAGACGGAGGTTCCATGTACCTGGCTAGCAAGATACACAAGGAACTGAAACACCATTTTCCTGCTGATGACATCATCGGGTCAGAATTGGCATATGGTGTTATCACCAAACGTTTGAACAAAGTGCTCCGTCCATTAGGAGCCAGAATTCGTGTGAAGCGTGACAAGGAACTGAAGGTGAAGCGTGGCAGCATCAAGCAGCCATACAATTTTTCTGGATACTTTGATACTGGAAAAAAGAAAAATGCCATTGTGTTGAATGCACATTTCACCCCCACCAGAAACACCTTCAAGTTCACACGACACAACTACAATGGATTTGTGTTCATGTTGTCTCAGATATTGCAACATGAATTGATTCATAAAAGTCAATTTGCTTTTCGTCCTGAACAAGCTGAACGAAAAGTCAAAGTGTTCCATTCTGATAAGCTGTCCAAGAAACGGTTATCAGAAATTGAATACCTCAGAGAATGGTGTGAGATTGAAGCCTATGCGCATGACATTGCCATGGAAATCAATTACTACTATTCTGACCTCAGACCATCCACCGTTATCAAGCACATTGACAGCCGTAGAAAACTCTATAGCTATATGTTCTATAAGCGTGCTTTTAAAGGGACAGATTGGACTCGCTTGAAAAAGTCTTTATTGCGTAAAATCTGGCGGTGGATACCCTCAGCACAAGGCCCCATCGCCGTGTAAGTTGTTGATTTGCAAGCACTTAACTAGGGCTTGACAAATGGACAAAAATGTGTTATATTTCATATAGGGGATACACTCCCCATCACATTCACGGAGGGCAGTATCATGACAGAAAATTCGATGGACCTTCTTGGAACCACCAAGGGGATGGTAGTGAACACCACACGAACCTGGGCAGATGTGGATCTGGATGAACAGGAATATCTGGACCGTCTGGCCAGCTTTGGTGAAGGTTTCTACGACCTCTCTCAGTTCCTAGAAAATGGTAAAACTGATGCAGCAGGTGCTTGACATTTGGTAGTAATGATGTTAGAATTAAGGTGTAGGTGAGATGTTCAACTTCTTTCTCTGGAGGCTGTATTATGCGTAATTCTGACAAGGTTTCTTTCGTTTGTTTCACTAACGGCGGCACGCGTGGCAATGGCAAGACCATTGGCACCAAGATTCGGTTCACTAACGACCGTACCCGCTACACCAAGGCGCTAGGCAAGCTCGGCGTGGCTTCTGTGGTTTGGGTGGATCTGCCCAATGCCATGACCAAGACCCAGGCTCTGGACTTTCTTCGTGGCTCAACTGATGCCTCGATTTCGGAGCAGGCATATCAGGATGCCATCTCGGCTGCGGCTCGTCGTCTCCGCCCTGCTAGCAAGGCTGCCAAGACTGTAAAGAAGGCGAAGTAATTGTTTATTGGAGCGCACGGTATCACGCCCGCCGTGCGCTCCTTCATTGAAAAGGGCGACAAGGAGATTTACTATGTCACAGAATGACCGTTTGGTTCGTTTCCTCTCAACTGGTCGTACCATCAGCGTGGCTCAGGCCCGGAGCCGTTTTGGCATCCAGAACCTTCGCGCTCGTGTGAACGACCTTCGTTCTGAGGGTTTCTGCGTGTACACCAATCGTGGTGAGACCACGACCTATCGCATGGGTCGTCCTTCACGCGCCATCGTGGCTGCTGCCTACCAGACTGCTGGTAGCCGTATCTTCGGCGGTAACTAATTAACTGAACAGGGAGAACATCATGGAATGGTATCATTATGTCATACTAATAATGTTCCTGGTCATGGTGTTCTCCCCTGTTTGGTTTTTTGGTAAGGTCAGTAAGTTTTTGTTTGATGAGGCTGAGCCTCATGAACCTGTTGTTCAATACGTTTCTCCTGGTAACATCATCCCTAATGAGGAGACTGTGGAAATGATTGACGCTGATGCCAAGGTGCTTCAGAATCTGGACAAGATGGTAAAGATGTCCAAAAAGAAGCATGTGAAACAAATGTGGAAGGTGAAGAAGTCCGAGTTTGAGCGTAAGCTTCGTTGGAATGCCACAGCGCAAAATTGGGAGTGGCGCGGCCATGTATAATCGTGAATCCACTTTGCAACTGCTGAAGAAGTTGGCTGAGATGAAGGCAGAAAATTATGAAATCAATTGGGAAGAATGGGAAGACAACCTGGACAGTGAAGAGCTGGAGTCCATGGTGAATGCTGGAGTTGAGGAACATGAAGAACATTTCATGAACCTGTCCTCAGACAAGTATGGTGAGAATGAGCTAAGTGAGGACATGGCCGAGGAGCTGGAACAGTTGATAGATGATTTGATTGCTGGATACATCTACCAGAACATGCTTCAAAAGAAAAAGGCTATCGAGGAGTTCATTTCATCCATTTAGAGATAAATAGTAGAAACCAGATACTGGACTGCTATGGCTGCTAAAAGCGACAAAAATACACATCTAGAACACCTGGAAGATGATGTCATCAACCTGGGGTACAAAGGCGCCCAACAATCCATAGCGTTTGTTGAGGCGCTTTTTGACTTGTTCCAAGGAAAAACCAATAGAAAGATGAACATCACTGTGAAGTGGGATGGTGCCCCTGCCGTGGTGTGTGGCAAAGACCCAGAAACCGGTAACTTTTTTGTTGCCACCAAGCACGCTGCGTTTTCTAACAATCAACGTTTGGCGTTTGATGAAATGGACATTGATATTCAATATGAAGGGAAAGGAGGATTAATTGATACATTGAAATATGTGTTTCGTGAATTGAAGCCTTTGAACATGACCAATGTTCTTCAGGGTGATGTGATGTTCACGCCCGATACAAAAAAAACACAGATTATTGATGGTGAACAATACATCACTTTCAAGCCTAATACCATCATGTATGCCGTGAAACCTACAGATCCTCTGGGTGAAACCATAGAAAAAGCCAATGTTGGAATTGTGTTTCATACTAAATATTCTGGTAAGGGAGCCGTCAATGAAATGTCAGCTTCTTTTGGTGTTGATGTCAGTAAGCTAAAATCTAAAACAGCTTGGATTCAGGATGCGTCATATCAGGATATGTCTGGTAAAATGACGTTGACAGCCCAAGAAACCCGAACGGTTAGTTCTCTTATTGCTTCTGTCAAAACCAATGCCACTTCTTCGAGAAAGTTTCTAGATGAATTAGCGACACAGACAACTGATTTGACAGTGGGATACATTTTCAAAATCTTCGTGAACAAACTGGTGAGAGATGGTAAAGCCATCAATGAACTTTCTCTCACGGGTCTGGAAGCCTTTGTGATGGATCGTGTGTCCAAGAAAGAAGCGGGGATGAAAACAACAGCAGGACGACAGAAGTATGCAGGATTGAAAAAAGAATTGCAAACATATCTAAGAAAGAACGCCACCAATCTTAGAGCCATGTTTAAAATATATGCAAGTTTGTTACAAGTGAAAAATATTTTTGTGAAGAAGTTGAATGAATCTCAAGGCATACCCACCTTCATTGAAACACCTGAAGGATTCAAAGTCACTGACCCAGAAGGGTATGTTGCGGTAGACAAAGCAGGAAACGCAGTGAAGTTGGTGAACAGAATGGAGTTTTCGCAAGCCAACTTCAATGCTGTGAAGGATTGGAGCAGAACACCAGTAGGACCCACTGAGTTGGCCACAGAAGTGAAAACCTTGGTGTTCTCTTGGGGGAGGTTGAACCCACCCACCATCGGACACAAGAAACTGGTGGACAAGGTGGTGAGTGTGGCAAAGAGTCGAAAGGCGGACCATGTTGTGTTGTTGACCAGAACACAAAAGGCACCTAAAGACCCATTGTCACCTGAGGACAAGGTGAGGTTTGCCAAGAAGATGTTTCCCAATGTGAATGTGATGGGGGCCACACCTGAGTTGAGCACCATCTTCAGTTGGTTGAAACATTGGAATGGCACGTATGACAAACTGGTGTTGGTGTGTGGGTCGGACCGTGTGCCTGATTTTGAAAAAATAATTCATGCCTATAACGGAAAAGATTACACATACAAAGCAGTGGAAGTGGTGTCGGCAGGCGAACGTGACCCGGATTCAGAAGGTGTCACAGGGATGTCAGCCAGCAAACTTCGTGCATTTGCAGCAGCAGAAGATTACAAGAATTTCAAAAAAGGATTACCCAGCACATTTCGTGAGGCAGATGCCAAGGCATTGTACGAAGCTGTGATAGAAGGAATGAAACAATAATTTTAACCGAGGACACACATGGATATTCAAAAGCTCAAGGGACACGTTCCCGACTCAGTAATCACACAAATTCCAGAAGTGATGGAAAAGTTTCAAATCAACACCCCTCTTCGTCTTTGCCATTTCTTGTCACAATGCGGTCATGAATCAGGCAACTTCAAGGCAGTGAATGAAAATCTAAACTATGGCGCCAAGGGCTTGTTGGGATTGTTCAAGAAGTATTTTCCAACCGAAGCCAAGGCTTTGGAATACGAACGTAAGCCTGAAAAGATTGCCAACTTGATTTACGGTGGCAGAATGGGTAACGGCCCAGAAGCCTCAGGTGAAGGCTACAAGTATCGTGGTCGTGGTTACATTCAATTGACCGGCAAAGACAACTACTCAGCATTTGACAAGGTGGTTGCTGAAGATATCACAGCCAATCCTGATTTAGTTGCCACCAAGTATCCTCTTCTTTCAGCTGCCTGGTTCTGGAACTCACGTGGCTTGAATGCTTTGTCAGACAAGGGTGCCACAGATGCTGATGTTACTGCCATCACTAAAAAGGTGAACGGTGGCACCATTGGTTTGGAAGATAGAATCAAGCACTTCAAAGAATTCTACGCTCTGTTGAAATAACTTTAAGGAGAATTTATATGAAAAAACTTCTAGTGGTGTTAGGGTTGGTTCTCACCGCATGTGCATCACCAACAGCACCTGTTGAACCAGCTGAAGATTATTCGCTGGTAATGTTTGGAGAACAAGGGTCATCGTTGGAAGGTACTATGGGAGCACAACCTGCTAATCATCCTGTGGATGGTCGTACAGGTCGTGCACAGTTGCCTGATAGTTTGAAATTGACCCCACAACAAATGGCAGCCATCAAGGTGTTACGAGACAATTTCAAAGAAGCCAACAAGGCCCGTTTAGATTCATTACGTGACATCTTCACCCGCGCACGTGATGCTCGTCGTAGTGGTGCCACCCGAGAAGAAATTCATGCAATTTTGGTGACATCTCGTCCCATTGTACAAGCTCTTCGTCCTGCCGTGTTTCAACTACACGTGGCAATACGAGCAGTATTCACCCCAGCACAACGAGCATGGTTAGATGCACATCGCCCTCGTCCACCTGTGACTTGTATGGCATGTGCTCCTGTATGTAATAGTGGATGTTGAAGTAATAAATATAAGAAAGGAGATGTTATGAGACTGAAACTTCTTGGATTGTTGTTGACATTTGCGGGTGTGTTGTACTGGCAAGATTCCACAAGCGATGATGCCATGGACAAGTACATTGCTGAATACAAGCAGTTTCAGGCTCAAGCAGATTCAGCCTCAAAATTTGCTGACAGTTTGGCACAAGAAATTGTGATTGCAGACAATGAAGCTCGTGCAGCACAAAGTCGTGCCAACGTGTACAGCAAACAAGTTGTATCATTGAAAAATGAAACATCATTATTGAAGGATCGAACACAAGAGTTGACGGAGACTATCACCGATACACTAGAACTTGCCAGACAGATACTACCATTAAAAGATTCAATAATTACAAAACAAGAAACAACTATTTCTACACAAGGTAATCAAATACAAGAATTAGAAACTGCCATACAGAAAAAAGATGACGCTTTAAAACTTGCTTTACTCCGTGGTGATAGTCTCCAAACTGTTGTGAACAACATCCCGTCTGCTCCCAAGAACCCTAACAGAATGTTTGGCATCAAGTTACCAAGCAGAAAGACCACATTCATTGTGGGTGTTGTGGCTGGTGTTGTGGTGGGTGGTGTAGTATTGAAATGATTAAATTAAAAGAATTTCTTGAGCTGGAACAAGAAACCGCCATCTATCACGCAGAATTGAATCCTGTTGCTTGGGATGGTATGAAATTGAAGCCCGAGATTCGTCAGGCATTATTGAAAGTTGCTAGCAAGTTCATTGAAACCTGGGGTGTGAATTTAGAAGTTACTGATATTATTCTCACTGGATCCAACGCCAACTACAACTGGACCAAGTTCAGTGATTTTGATTTGCATGTTGTGGTGCGTTTGGGTGGATATTCTGATGTCACTGTAGTTGAAAAACTTCTTCGTTCCAAGAAGGATGAATTCAACCGCCGACATAACATCAGAATCAAAGGATATCCTGTTGAAGTGTATGCTCAAGGAAGCAACGAACATTTGATTGCCACAGGACAATTTAGTCTTGTGACAAATAGTTGGCTTGTTGAACCTCATATGAAGGCACCCTCATTTGAACATAAAGAAATTGGTGACATGGCAGACAGTCTCATCAAAGAAGCACAAGATGCCATTGCCGCCAACAATGTTGACGCCATTCAACTTGTATTAGATAAAATTTCTGGACTTCGTAAATCAGGATTATCAAAGACAGGCGAATTTGGATTGCAAAACATGGTGTTCAAGGTAGTGCGTAATTCAGGCATGATTGAAAAGTTACGTCAAGCTCTTGTTGATTTGTCTGATAAAGAACTGTCACTGGATGAAGCCTTGACTCCTCAAGGACGATACAAGAAGCAACGTACCATGAGAAAGTATCGTTGGAAATTACTACGTAGAAAAAAGATTACAGCAAAAATCAATGCCAGCGCCAAACGATTTCAAAGACGTTTAAACAAAGACGCATTACGAAAAGTATACAAGTCAGTGGGTGTGAAGAATAAAGCAAGATTGTCTAATACACAAAAATCTGCTATAGAACGTTTGGTGAAGCAACGTGCCAAGATATATAAAAAGTCTTTGATTCGTAAAGAACTTCCAAAATCCAAGAGAACCTACTAATGAACGAAGATTTAAGAAACTGGTTTCGTGAGAAATGGGTAAATATCGCCAAGAAGAAAAAGTCTGGCGGTTATGAACCCTGTGGCACCTCAGGTAAAAAGAAAGGCTATGCCAAGTGTGTACCAGCTGCCAAAGCAGCCAGCATGAGTAAAGATGAAATCAAATCTGCGGTCAGAAGAAAACGTGCAGCACAATCAGCCGCCGGCCGGCCCGGCAAAGACCAACCTGGTCAAGGCAATAAACCCATCATGGTGAAAACTATGAAAGAAGAAATCTTACAAGAAAAGAACAAGCCCACCAACCCTAAACTTTGGGCTCGTGCCAAGAGCTTAGCTCGCTCCAAGTTTGATGTGTATCCCAGCGCCTATGCCAATGGCTGGGCCGCCAAATGGTATCGTAGCAAAGGTGGTGGATGGAGAAGCACCAATGAAGCTGTAGGTCAAGGTCCTTGTTGGGATGGCTATCGTCAAGCAGGTATGAAGAAGAAAGGCGACAGGATGGTGCCTAATTGTGTGCCTGTCACAAAAGAAGAATACGGCAAAGAAAATGAAATAGGTACACCAGAACGCACTAGAAAAATGTTGGAAGGCACGCCTGGTCAAGAAAATGCAGACATTCCAGTTTTGAAGAAGATGAAAAGCCTGAAAGAATTCATGATGTGTGACACACTTGCCAAGTATAACAACACATTGAAAGTGAATACAGGTGTTGAAGAACCAGAAGATGAAATGGAAGACATGGATGAGGCTGCTCCAGCATGGCAACGCAAAGAAGGCAAAGACCCCAAGGGTGGATTGAACAGAAAAGGTATTGCCTCATATCGTCGTGCAAATCCAGGCTCAAAGTTGTCCATGGCTGTGACTACCAAGCCCTCCAAGTTGAAACCTGGCAGCAAGGCTGCAAAACGTCGCAAATCCTTCTGTGCTCGTATGGGAGGCATGAAAAAGCGTCTGACATCAGCCAAAACTGCCAATGATCCTGATTCACGCATCAACAAAGCCCTACGTAAATGGAATTGTTAATGGTGTATTCTTATAAATAATAGTAACACCTTACCAAACGCATCATGGACGTTCGAGAAAAGCAAATTGAAACTCTAGTTCGGTTAGGCTTGATGCCAGTTCAATACCTGCCATTTCTACAAATGGCACTGAATGGTATTGGATCTGATGCATTTCTGCCATTGAACCAACGTCGAGTATTCTATGACTTCGTAAGGAAGTTGATGAATTTGACTTTGAATGACGAAATGATGTACCGTTTACTACGCCAGAGAGTTGCCATGACAAAGTTCGAAGAATTCAATCCCATTTCAGAAGAAGATATTGACTTGAAGCGCACTCCAGAGGGTATGCTAGACAGCATGGCCAGCTCTTTGAAGAGCAAGAAACGTGCTGGTGGTCGTGTCTCAAAGGCAGAACAACGTTTGGCATCACGCGCCAAGACAGAACTTCGTCGTCGTCGTGATAACAAAAAAGGTCGTGAAGATTACAAAAGCATGAAGGAAGATGTCATCATGACAGAATCCTATGAAAAGGCCTTTCTTGAAGTGCTCGCTACATACAATGTCAACAGTATAGCTGACCTTTCCAAAGATAACGTCAAAGAATTTTTCAACAAAGTCGAACAACTTTATAAATCAGGAGAATAACCATGTCAGGTTGGGGTATTAAAGACGATAAAACGTCAACAGGTACAGTAGCTATCACCACAGGTGGTGCTGTTACCGGAACAGGTACAGCTTTCACCACAGAAGCACGTGTAGGTGATTTTCTACTAGCAGGAAGCCAAGAATTTGTAATCACAGCCATTGCAACTAACACAGCATGCACAGTGATTGTTGCACGTGCTGGTGATAGCATCACCGCAGTGGCAGCAGGCACCAATTTTACACTTAGTGAAAAGCCCAAGTTCCTTCGGCACGGGTTTTCAACTGGCGTAGACACCAAGACTGTGTATGGTGTGGATGCCACAGAAATGGGTGTCACAGAAGGTCCAGGTCATGCCGGATGGGTTCATGCTCGTAATGTGAAAACTGGTGCTATTGCAGCAGTTGACAACATCAGTGCTGCTGCAGGTGCACGTAAGGCAGGTATCTATCTAGTGGCAGGAAGCACATCCGGTTCAGGCACAGGACATCTGTTCCGCATCACTGTGTCAGCTGCAGGCGCAGCTTCAGTGATTGAAATTGTGCAAGCAGGTGCAGGACATGCTGACAATGACACCATCACAGTCACCGACTCATTGTTGGGTAGTGGTGGTGCAGCCAGTTTGACATTCCAAGTGAATGGTATCACAACCAAGAGACAGTATGAAACTCTGGTAACCTTGGGTGCCAACACTGCAGCCAGCATGGGTGATGCTGAAGATGCTGTGTTCCCAGACGCATAATAGGAACTATTCATGGCAGATAGCAAAGTATCTGAATTGACCGCAGCCACGTCCGTCAACTCGGCGGACGTGCTCTATCTGGTGCAATCTAGCACAGATAAAAAACTTAGCATGTCCACATTGTTGGCCAATCTTCCCAATACACTCGCCAAGTTTTCAGGATTGATTGCGCTGAGCGCAGGCAGTCCACAAACACTTGTGGGTTCTGGCACCGTGAATTCTTCAAAATTCATGACCACAATAAGTAATACAGCAGGAAGCTTTGCATTAACCATGGCAGATGGTACTCAGGATGGACAATTGAAACTCATCATGTGTACTTCTGCTACAGGCACCAGCACCATCAGCGATGGGTTGAAAGGATGCACTGCTGAATTCACAGAAACAGGTCACACCTTGTTATGCATGTGGTTTGACAATGACTGGTGGCCAATTGGAGGCACAGCAACACTAACGTTCTAAATTATGCCTATTGAATTGACGCAGGACACATTTCTATTGTATGCAGCACAAAATTACAACAACACATCCTGTGTGTCATTACGGGAATTTGAAAGTGATTTGAAACGTTTCAAATACATCAAACGATTGTTGAAGCGGTACAAAAAAACACAGATGTTGAGTGAGCGCTTGATTCTGAATCATTTGATTTTGTTACACAATGTGTTTGCTGATGCGTTGATTCCCATGGTGTTTCTGAAGTTTGAACCTGAGTACTGGTCGGAGATGAAAACATTTTTAGTGTTTCTGAACTACCTACCAGAGCATTATTCAATCACAAAATCTGTAAATGAAACTGATGTGCCGTTGGATAGGTACATCATCAACAAACTGAGAAAAATATGAAAACATTTAACAAATTCTTGGAAGAAGTGGCAGCAAACAGTGTGGCAGGTGGGGGTGTTTCCACCTATGACCCCATCATGAAGTTCAAGATGTTTCGTCGTAAATCCAAAAAGAAATAAGGAGAAACTATGATTTGGTTAGCAATTGCAATAGTATTGGCTGGTGTGTTCTACTGGACCTTCCTTCGTGAAGATGAAGGTCGAGTGACATTGAAAAGCATAACAGAAAAAGCTAAAAACGTGGCAGATGTCAACAAAGATGAACAGGTTGATGTCAAGGATGCTGTGGCAACTGTGGCTGAAGTGAAGAAAGAAGTGAAGAAGGTGAAGAAGAAGTATGGTGGTAAGGTCAAGAAAGCCAAGTAATAAATGAGCTTAGAGACAGAAGTGGCAGTGTTGAAGAGTGATGTCAACAGAATGACATCGCTCTTTTCACGCTTGGATGCTGCCATTGAAAAGATGGGTGATGTGTCCAACAACATTGCCAAGATGTTGGCTGTTCATGAAGAACGGTTAAATAGACAGGAAGACACGGACGAGGAGTTGTTCTCATTGGTAGAAAAACGCCGACAAGAATTACAGAGTGATATCAAAGAGTTGCATTCTCGTATCACCACGGTCAGTCGTGATATGTCCGATGACCTGACAGAAACAGAACAACGATTGATGACTGCCATGACTTATGGCCATTCAGAAATTAAAAAATGCATCACAGAAGAACACAAAGCCATCACAGAACAACAGGCTGAACTGGAAAAAAGAGTGGTGGAACTGGAACGATGGAAGTGGCTCATCATGGGAGGTAGTGTGGTGTTGGGTGCCATCTCTCATCAATTAATAGGTGAATTTCTGAAGTAAAACACCTGAAAAAATCTTTGTAAGACCCTGTTCAGAAAGACGCCTGGAAAGGTGTCTAAATTCTTCTCCTAAAAATTTGGTTTTTATAAATAAATTTGGTAGTCCGCACCATTAAAACTTGACAAATATGGTTACATCGTGTATCTTCCAAGACAGGAGGAAACACGATGTCCTATTTTATTGACACAAAATATCTGAACATGATTGGTCACAGACTTCCCTTGTTTGCCAAGAAAAAGGCAGACTTGTGGAATTGTCGTTGCATCATTTGTGGTGATTCCAAGACCAACAAGAAAAAGGCACGTGGCTATTTCTATCGGCAGAAAAATGACTTGTACTACAAGTGTCATAATTGTGATGCCAGTCAACATTTCGGAACGTTTTTGAAAAACTTTGATGCTCACACCTATCAACAATATGTGTTTGAACGCTACAGCAAAGGTGAAAACGGACCCAAAGCACACACAGATGCTGAACAACATTTCAAATTTGATGCTCCTGTGTTCAAACCCAAGTCCCTGTTGGATCAGGTGGCTGTTCGGTTGGACAAATGTGATGCTGACAATGAGGCAGTGAAATATTGTGTGTCCAGAAAAATTCCTGTTGACAAATATCAGGAACTGTATTATATTCCTTCAGTGAAGGACATTCAGAAGATTGCCCCTGAATATGATAGCATTCGCACCGAAGAACCTCGGTTGTTGCTCCCGTTTTATGATGAAGTTGGTGAACTCACGGGAGTGACAATGCGAGGACTTCGGGGTGAATCACTGCGATATATAATGATTAAGATGAAGGAAGATGCGCCGCTCATCTTTGGTATCAATCATGTGGACAAGACCAAGCCCATCACCATTGTGGAAGGGCCCATTGATAGTTTGTTTCTGAACAACAGTTTGGCATGCGCAGGTACAGGATTCAGCAAGATTGAATCGTTGAATTTGCCGAAACATCTGGTGACCATTGTGTTTGACAATCAACCTAGAAACATCGAGGTGTGTAAACTTGTTGAGAAATACATCAATCTGGATTACAAGGTGGTCATCTGGCCTTGTGGATATCGTGAAAAAGACATCAATGAATTTGTTGAGAGCGGAAGAAAAGTCCATGACCTTATTCGTGAAAACACATTTCAAGGACTTATGGCGAAACTGAAATTCACAGAATGGAGAAATTGTTAATGAATGTACGTTTGATATCCCACACCATTGCATGTGCTGATGACATGAATCATGTGGCAGAAATGAATGACCTGGTGGCATTTTGTGCCAGAGTAAGCAATCCCAGCAACCAGTACAACACAGAAACAGCAGACAAGTTGATTGGCTATCTCATCAAGTGGAAGCATTGGAGTCCCTTTGAAATGGTGAACATTTGTTTGGAAATTGAAACCACCCGTGACATTGCCAGACAAATTCTTCGGCATCGCAGTTTCAGTTTTCAGGAATTCAGTCAACGATATGCTGACCCTGTGAAAGAATTGACATTTGAAACCCGTAAGGCAAGATTACAGGATGTGAAGAATCGGCAGAATAGCATTGAGACTGAAAACGAGGCCTTGCAACAGGATTGGGAACATCACCAGAACATTGTGATTCAACAAGCCAAGTTGGCCTATGAGTGGGCCATGCAACATGGTATTGCCAAGGAAGTGGCACGTGCTGTGTTGCCTGAGGGATTGACCACGTCCCGTATGTATATGAATGGCACTTTACGAAGCTGGCTTCACTATATAGATATACGTTCTGACAAAGCCACACAAAAGGAACACCGAATGATTGCTTGGGAATGTGCCAAAGTGATTGCTGAAATCTTCCCATTCATAAATAACTTTTCACATAATGAGACTGAGTGATATGCAAAATGATGTTCAGATTTTTATGGAAGCATGTGGTCAAGCAGTACATACTAGACCTAGTTTCACCGATGAGAATTACAAGCAAGCTGTCCTGTATTTAAACTTAATTCAAGAGGAGATGGCGGAGTTAGAAGAAGGATTTGAACACCAGGACATAGTAGAAACAGCAGATGCTTGTGGCGATTTGATTTGGGTGATTCTCGGTCTGTGCAATACCTTAGGAATTCCTATGGGTTCTGTATGGCAGGAAATCACCTCATCAAACATGAGCAAAACTGTTGATGGTCAAGTCATCCGCCGTGAGGATGGCAAGATTTTAAAACCCAACACATATTTTCCTCCCAACATTCACCGAGCACTACAGCTCCAGGATCCGACCCATGAGTAAGATGGAATTACCAGCCAAGATTTTATCAGACATCACTGTGTTCATGAAGTATGCCAAGTTCAACGACAAAAAGAATCGTCGGGAGAATTGGAAAGAATTGGTGGACAGAAACAAGAAAATGCACTTGGAAAAATTTCCCAATTTGAAAGAGGAAATCAATGAAGCATATAAATTTGTCTACGATAAAAAGATACTTCCTTCCATGCGCAGTTTGCAGTTTGCTGGGAAACCTATTGCCATTAACAATGCTCGTTTGTATAATTGCTGTTTTCTACCTATTGACCACGTGGATGCCTTTTCAGAAATCATGTTCCTGTTGTTGTCGGGAACAGGCGTAGGATATTCAGTTCAACAACATCATGTAGAAAATCTTCCTGAAATCAACAGGCCTACAAAGAATCGTCGATATCTTATTGGCGATAGCATTGAAGGCTGGGCTGATTCTGTCAAGGTGTTGATGACAGCCTACATGAAGGGCAAGGCCATGCCTGTGTATGATTTCTCTGATATTCGTGAAAAGGGTGCGCCTCTCATCACATCAGGTGGCAAGGCGCCTGGGCCTGAACCATTGAAAGATTGTCTCCACAACGTTCAGAAAATTCTGGACAGGAAACAAAACGGTGACAAACTCACCACACTAGAAGTGCATGACATTCTGTGTTACATTGCTGATGCTGTATTGGCGGGTGGCATTCGTCGGTCAGCCATGATTTCATTGTTTGACATTGATGATGATGAAATGCTCACATGCAAGTTCGGCAACTGGTGGGAACAAAACTCACAACGTGGTCGCGCCAACAACTCTGCTGTGATTGTTCGTTCCAAGGTGGAAGAAGAAGTGTTCTTTGATTTGTGGAAGAAGATTGAAGCCTCAGGATCAGGTGAACCTGGATTCTTTTTCACCAATGACAAAGATTGGGGTATGAATCCCTGTGCTGAAATTTCACTTCGCCCCTTTCAGTTCTGTAACTTAACAACCATTCACGCAGGTGATGTGGCATCACAAGAAGATTTGAATGCACGTGCCAAGGCGGCAGCATTCATTGGAACATTGCAAGCATCATATACAAACTTTCACTATCTGAGAGACATATGGAAGAGAACAACAGAGAGAGAAGCCTTGATTGGAGTATCAATGACGGGGATTGCATCGGGTGGAGTTTTGAGATTGGACATGAAGGAAGCCGCAAACATTGTGAAGGAGGAGAATCAACGTGTCGCAGCTTCAATTGGTACGAACCCAGCAGCTCGTTGCACCACGGTGAAGCCTGAGGGCACATCCTCATTGGTGTTGGGTACATCATCAGGCATTCATGCCTGGCACAACAAGCACTACATTCGTAGAATTCGTGTAGGCAAGAATGAAAGCATCTACAACTATCTGGTGAACAATCATCCTGAACTGGTCACAGATGAATATTTCAAGCCCAACATTCAAGCTGTGATTGAAGTACCACAAAAGGCACCTGAAGGTGCTGTCACACGCCAAGAATCTGCGTTGGATCTGTTGAAGCGTGTGAGCAAAGTGTGGAAGGAATGGGTGAAGCCAGGACATCGTAAGGGTGCCAACAAGAACAACGTATCAACTACAGTATCCATCAAGGCAGATGAATGGGATGAAGTGGGTCGTTGGATGTGGGACAATCGTGACAACTTCACAGCTCTTTCAGTTCTTCCATACTCAGACCACAGTTACATACAAGCACCATTTGAAGATATTGATGAAGCCACATATCTTGAAGCTGTTCAGGTGCTACACAACATCAATCTGGATGATGTCAAAGAAATGAATGATGAAACCAATTTGCAAGGTGAAGCCGCCTGTTCAGCCAATGGTTGTGAAGTGTCATATTGAAACAAATTGAACCGAGCATCAAGGAGCTAATATGGCAACAGATTTAATTACCACTGAAGAATCTAATAATGAATTCACCTTAACTACTAGTGATTTAAATATTACAGTACCTGTCATAGTGGATGCTACTTTATCAGTGGATGGTGCTGTATCAATAGATGGTGCTGTATCAATAGATGGTGCTTTATCAGCAGGCAGCACCACCATCACTGGTAATGTAACCACCACAGGCAATCTCACAGTAGGCGGTAATGCTGCCTGGGCTACATCTATTGTGGGCGTAACCAAGTTGTTTGATATTGAACATCCTACTAAACAGGACATGCGCCTTCGTCACGGCTGTTTGGAAGGTCCTGAATATGGAGTGTATGCCCGAGGCAAAACTTCTGAAGGCATCATCCCTCTTCCTGATTACTGGTCAGGTCTTGTAGATGAAAAAACCATAACCGTGCACCTCACACCTACCAACATGGATCAAACCTTGGTGGTGAACAATGTGAACGGACTAACAATACAAGTGCTAGGAAATTGTCGCCTGCCGTATTACTATTATGTGATGGCAGAACGCAAAGATGTCTCCAAGATAGAAGTGGAACAAAATGCATAAAATCATTGTTTGTCTAGTCTGTGAAGCAGAATTCACCATCAAGCATGATATGGATGATAACCATTATAGAGCTGAATTTTGTCCTTTTTGTGGTGAAATGTTGGAAAATGATGAAGATTATGAATATGACATGGATGAGGTTGAAGAATGATTTGGTTGGCAATATTTCTCTCACAAATTCTTTTCAACATTTTGAAAGTGTTGGAAATACGTTATACTTTTGAGGACAACACCCACAAGTTGTTATTGAATAGTGTTTGGATGGCATTGGCATCTTTAGCCTCCATGTTCTGGTCTTTGGATGAGTTGATGAAGGGCAATTGGATAGTGGTACCCATCTATGTATTGGGAAATCTGGTGGGTAAGTATGTTGGTATGAGTGTGGACACCGATAAAAAACATCCTTTTTCTTTACTATAATGAAACATCTTGTTACCATCATCATCCCTTGTAAGAATGAAGAAAAATATATTGGACATTTACTTGATTCTCTGTCACAACAAATGGGTATCGGAAATGTTCGCATCATTATCGCAGATGCCGATAGTACCGATAATACTATCAATGTTGTAAAGTTATACGAGGATGTGTTGAACATTGAAGTCATCAAAGGGGGACCTGTATCAGTAGGACGAAATAATGGTGCAAAATTAGCAACTACTCCATACATTTTATTCTTGGATGCTGATGTACGATTATTTCATCCTTCTACCATCTATGATGCCGTAAACAAGATGGTGGCATTTAAGTTGGACTTGGTGACGGCAAATATTAAGAACTATGGTCCGCACCTTCGGGCATCATTTCTGTTCTGGAAATTCAATCTCGTTAATAAGATTCTAGCAAAGAAAACTCCATTTGCTATCGGAGCATTCTTCCTAACTCGTCGTAGTAAGTTTGAAGAAGTTGGTGGGTTCCCAAACAAATACGAAACATCAGAAGATTATATTTTGAGTCAGCAGTATGACCCAAAGAAGTTTATGATTATTGACCACTACTTCGGTCAAGACGAACGACGATTCACCAAGTTGGGATATCTTGGTATGATGTGGTATATGACCGTGAATTTCTTCAACAGAAACAACCTTAAGCACTTCGAGAAGGCAAAAGTGAACTACTGGAACTAATATGAAGCACTATAAAGCCATTATCGTATCCGATGTACATTTGGGAACAGAAGATTGTAAAGCCGTTGAATTTCTATCGTTCTTGGAAAAACATCATACTGATATTTTAATCATCAACGGTGACTTCGTGGATGGCTGGTCTTTGTCAAGGGGTGCCAAATGGCGCAGTAAACACACCAAGGTGATATCCAAAGTGTTAGACATCTCCAGAAAAATCCCTGTGGTCTGGATACGCGGAAATCATGATGAGTTCTTGCATGAATTCATGCACATGCATCTTGGCAAGTTACAAGTAGAAGAAAACTACATCCTTGACTTGGGCGAAGGCAAGAAGTATTTCATCTTTCACGGAGACATCTTGGACGTGTTTGTTGCCAAGTGGAAATGGATTGCCAAGATTGGGGCGAGTGGATATGAACTGGCACTTCGACTCAACACATGGTATAACAAGTATAGAGCATGGAGAGGGCTTCCTTACTATTCCATTTCCAAAGACATTAAGAATGGTGTGAAAGCAGCGGTGAACTACATCACAAAATTCGAAGTAGGTGCAGCAAAGTTGGCACAACAACACAATTGTTCAGGTGTCATCTGTGGACACATTCACAAACCAGAAGATAGACAAATTGCCGGCATACATTATTTGAATTCTGGAGATTGGGTGGAAAACCTCACCGCCATCTTGATTGACAATGACAACAACATTCAGGTCAAGGAGTTTCATAAATAGTTGAGTCTCATTGAGGATTCAACTATGTGGTTATATGAAAACAAAGAGTTTACTGAAGTACCTGACAACATCATTGGATTTGTGTATCGAATCACCAACTTAAAAACAGGACGACAGTACATTGGAAAGAAATTATTTAGCTTTGCCAAAAGAAAGTCTGTTAAAGGAAAACGAAAGCGAGTCCGAGTGGAATCTGACTGGCGGGATTATTATGGAAGTAACAAAGAATTGTTACATGACGTTGAGACCCATGGACCTGATGCTTTCCAACGTGAAATCCTTCATCTTTGTGGTAACAAAGGACAGTGTAATTACATGGAGGCAAAACTTCAATTTCTCCATGGTGTGCTAGAGCACCCAGACAAATTTTACAATGAGTGGATTAGCTGTAAGGTCCACAGAAAACACGTTAAGCTATGATACTTCTCACATTATTTTCTGCATTATTCATCAGCACCATTGCCGCATGGTTCTCCATTGCCGGCTTGATTGCCATCTTTCCAGGTGCCCCTATGGCCGTGGGATTGATGGGTGCTGCCTTGGAGGTGGGCAAGTTGGTGTCTGCCAGCTGGATCTACCGATTCTGGAACAAAACCAACATCCTGATGAAAATGTATTTCATCACAGCCATTCTAGTGTTGAGTCTCATCACCAGTGTAGGCATCTTTGGTTATCTGACCCGAGCTCATGTGGAAGGCACTCAAGGCTTGGATGCCAACACAGAACAAATCACATTGTTGGATGAACAGATTGTGATGGAACGGGACAATGTGGCAGTTGCACGTCAGGTGTTGCAACAAATGGACGCTGCTGTGAACAACCTGGTGGGAGATGTGAATCGTGTGGAACGTGCCGTGCAGATTCGTAACAGCCAACGCCGTGAACGCGCAGCTACAACTGCCACCATCACAGAAAGCAACAAGAAAATTCAACAATTACAAAAACAGAAATCAGAATTGAACGTGGGGCAACGCAAGCTGGAAGCTGAAGTGGGTCCCATCAAGTACGTGGCACAACTGGTGTATGGTACAGATGATGCCACTACATTGGACAAAGCTATACGATTGTTGACCTTGATGTTGATTTTTGTGTTTGATCCTTTGGCCATCTTGTTGGTGATTGCCGCCAATTTGTCCATGAAGAAACAACCAGAACCTCCCAAGCCCGTGGTGATACCTCCCACCAAGAACTTTGCTGATGCCGTGAACAAGTCAGAACCTGCCACCCGTGTGGAAAACACCACCAACATGGATATGGACTGGAATCCTGGCAGCTGGTTCAAAATTGTGAAATCTCCTAAGTCTAAGTGATTGAAATATCAGCACTTAACAGGTACTTGACAAACACAACAAAAACTGTTATATTTCATACATACTCTAAACACATGGAGGCAGTATGGCAATGGATGGCATCACAAAGGAAGGCATTCGTAACCTTCTTCGGAATTCAGTGGTCACGGTGACTTTCGCCAAGGCAGATGGTACTATTCGTGACATGAAGTGCACGTTGGTTGAGATGCTTCTGCCAGCACAAGAGCAAGTGAAGGAGTCTCATCGCAAGCACAGTCCAGATTCTTGCCCGGTCTGGGACCTAGAGAAGAAGGCTTGGCGGTCGTTCCGTTGGGACAGCATCAGCAAGATTACTCTCCTTGACCAAGAGGTGTACAGCAATGCCTAATCTTCATCTGGTTCTTCCTCCTGCTTCTGAGGCTTCCATGTTTTCAGATGAGCCCACCTGGGAGGGTACTGTGAAGAATTACGATAGTGAACTTCTTCGTGGATTGAATTGGCACAACTATTGTGCCTCAGAAAAGGATCTGATGAAGTACATGGAGCAATGGCTTCGTGAGATGCGCCCTGCCACTGCCAAGCAGGACATTCAGGCTTGGCGCAATCTTGGTGATGTGAAAGCTTCCATCTGTGTCATAGCTCGCATGGCATTGCAGGGATTCCCATTGAAAAGCACTCATTCACAGCTAATTCGTGACTATGTGATGAGCTTTGCCAACAAGAAGTCAACAAAGAAGGTGGCGGCTGTGGTCAGCAACAAGCCCAACATTCAGGACAGGATTCGCGCTCAGGTGTCCTCGGTGTTGGCTGAACTGGATGGCAAGATGGATGATGCCTTTGATGGTGATGTCCCATCCTCAGATGACATGGTGGGGTTCATTCTCACCAAGAACCTGAAAGGTCCTCAACTGAAGCTGGTGCAGCAACATCTTCGCAAGAGTCTTGCCGAGTGGTATGCTGCCTATAATGGTGAGGATGAACAGCTGGTGGAAGGTTATGCCTATGTGGGCAAAAGAAATTTCAAAAAGATTATTGACACGTTCTCGGCTGTGATGGACAACATCTCACAGCAACAGACCAAGGTGAAGTCTCTCCGTATCAGGAAGAAGAAGCCTTTGGACAAGAAGAAACTGGCCAGCAAGATTCGTTTCAAGGCAGAGCATGAAGGCATCAAGTCACAGAATCCTGTGGACATCATTGGCGCCAACATGGTCTGGGTGTATGACACCAAGAAGCGCCGCCTAGGCTACTATGAGGCTGAGGTGAAGGACAGCTTGTATGTGAAGGGTCCCAAGATTTATGGATTCAAGATGACCTGTGAAAAGATTCTTCGTAAGCCTGAGGAGCAGTTGGCTGAGGTGATGAAGCTTCGCAAGAATCAAACTGTGAATTGGTTTGATAGTATCAAGGCGAAGTGCAAGGCGTTGAAGGGACGTACTACTACTGACCTATTGATTGTGAGGATTGACTAATGGCTGATAGATTTGATTTGGAACAACACATCATGAAGTGCTGGCACGTTACTGATGACCTGGACCTGGTGGCCACTATGATTAGTGAGACCAACATGGAAGCGGAAGACCAGGACAAGTACATGAACATCCTGATTGGCATGAAGGAGCTGTATAATGCTCGTTTCAATGCCATGTTCAAGACGTTCGAGGACATGATTCATGAAGGGCAATTCAAGAACAGGGCATGGAATCCTGATGACTTTCAGGGATTGGATGAGATGCCATAATTTTCACTATCATTTTGGTATTCATAGCAACATACCAGAATGTTGTGCCAGATACTATCAGGAACAAGTGGATGCTGGTGTGGAGAACATTGCATCCACTTGTCGTCCTGAATATCTAGGTGTTGACAACTACTTGCACATTCGTTATGTTTTGTGTGATGAATGTGTGAAGTTGGAACGCCAAGGACAATTGATTCCAAACATCTTGCATCTATGTCATCGGGATCCCAATGATGATTGCAAGAAATACATAGAGGTATGACATGATTATCGTGGATTATTCACAGACGGCAATTAGCACTCTGATGGCAGAACTTCGTGGCAGAACTGATGCAGAAATCAGTACACCACTGATTCGCCACATGATTGTGAACGCCTTACGGTCCTACAAGAACAAGTTTGGCAAGGAGTTTGGCCAACTGGTGATTGCCTGTGACAACAAGAAATACTGGCGTAAGAAGATGTTCCCTCATTACAAGGCCAACAGAAAGAAGGCGCGTGATGATTCTGGCTTTGATTGGCATGCCATTTTCGAGGCGTTGAATCAAATCAAGTCAGAACTGGCTGAGAGCTTCCCGTATGCTGTGGTGGAAGTGGACACAGCCGAAGCAGATGACATCATTGCTTCGTTGGTGATGTGGACTCAGGACCATGATTTGGTTCAGCAGGGGTTGGAGGCAGAGCCTCAGCCTGTGTTGATTTTGTCTGGTGACCATGACTTCACTCAGCTTCAGCGTTACAAGAACGTGAAACAGTACAGCCCCATTCACAAGAAGTGGGTGAAGGCCACAGAAGGTATTGATGAGATTGTGATGGAACATATCTTGATGGGTGACAAGGGAGATGGTGTTCCCAACTTCATGTCACCTGATGATGTGTTCGTGACAGGTGGTCGTCAGAAGCCTATTCGAAAGAAGGATCTGGAGCAATGGAAGAAGCTGGATGTCACGCATTGGTATGGCACACCTCAGGAAGCTGCCATCAAGCGTAATCAACAACTGGTGGACCTTCGTATGATTCCTCAGGACATCCTGAAAAACATTATAAATAACTACACACAGCAAAAGGATGTTCGAGACAAGTCCCAGCTGTTGAACTATTTCATCGCACACAAGATGAAGAATCTCATGGAGCACATCACGGAGTTTTGATATGAATCATTTACACGTTAGCATGCTATTGAATGAAAAACTGGATTGGATTGCTCAAGGTGCCACTTTGGATGAACAAGTGGACAGAACCAAACAAGTGGCCAAGATTGACACCACATTTGCACCATTGATGCGAATGGCAGTGTTGGATGCTGAAAAATTGTATGGGTTGCCCACCGGTATGCCTGACACCTACAAGCCTGATACCAGCGTCCCTGATGGTTTTGCCAACACTGATGCTCGGGCTGAATTCCGCAGAATCAAGAATTATCAAACAGGCGGAACTATGGAAAAGATACCTGTACCTAAGCGAGAAACATTATGGGTGCAAATGTTGGAAGGCATGCACTGGAAGGAAGCCAACATCCTGGTACATATCAAGGACCAAACACTATTACAAATTTATCCAAATATGCGAGAAGTGTTGACACAACTAGGTGCCAAGATTACATTACCTGAAATAACAGAAACCAAGAAAAAGAAAAAGCCCAAAAAGTCATAAGTGATTGATGTGTAACAATTTACCCTGGGGCTTGACAAACGAGTCCCAGGGTATTATATTTAAAAGGTGGGTGCTGATTGATAACAGACAGCAATGTTCATGACATGACCTGCCAGAATGGGTAGGTAAACCAGAAGTGTAGGTCATGTCCATGCCGCGTTCTTCTATCGGTTAGGAAGCCGGACTTTCACTCCGGTAAGATGGGTTCGATTCCCATACGCGGTACTATTGCCCTATCGTCCAATGGCAGGACAGCGGACTTTGGATCCGCGAATCTACGTTCGAGTCGTAGTGGGGCAATGCAGTGCGATTGTAGTATCCCCGATTTAGACGTTCAAGTGGTTAGAGGGCCGACAATGTTGAGCAAATCGGTCGCCTATCTCAACTAGGAAAGCGGGTGAAACCGCCCACTTCAACGTCATTACGGGCCTGTAGCTCAGCTGGGAGAGCGCCTGATTTGCATTCAGGAGGTCATCGGTTCGATCCCGTTCAGGTCCATAGTTGGGTGGTTAGCTCAGTTGGTTAGAGCATCGCTTTTACACAGCGAGGGTCGGGGGTTCGAGTCCCTCACTACCCATAGTTTGCTCTGGTGGTGGAATGGTATACACGAAGGTCTCAAAAACCTTTGGTCCCGCGACCTTGCGAGTTCGAGTCTCGCCCAGAGCATCTGGACAGGTGGCAGAGTGGTCTATTGCAACGGTCTTGAAAACCGTCGAGCTGAGAGGCTCCGAGAGTTCGAATCCCTCCCTGTCCGTAACTTAACCTGAGGTGCCTATGCCTTTTAAAATTGAAAGCACAGAAAAGAAAAATGTTTCTGAAAAATGTGTTTGGGAGAAGGTGCTTAAAAACGGTAAACGTATTGTGTTTGAAGAAGAAGTTTGGTATCGGTGGGGTGAGGTTTGGGTCACAGATGACCCACGTGAGAATGGGTGGCAACCAGATGAACCGTTGAACACTGATGATTACAACAGAGTGGATCACAATCTAACAGATGGATGCTATTCTGACCGTTATGGTGTGGAAGATTTGTCCAAGAAAGAACAAAAATTATTGAACGAGGCCACGTGGCCAGAAGATGCTGAATGGGAGTGCGTGGATTGTGAGATTGTATTTTATGGTGGTGTAGAAATAACAGAAGAATAGTAGGCGCGCATTCATGGCGGAATTGGCAGACGCACCAGCCTTAGGAGCTGGCGCCGCAAGGCGTGTGGGTTCGACTCCCTCTGAATGCATGTTGCTCTGGTGGTGAAATCGGTAGACACAAGGGACTTAAAATCCCTCGCCCACAAGGCGTGCCGGTTCGATTCCGGCCCGGAGCATGTAGGCCCCTATAACTCAATTGGTCAGAGTAGCTGGCTTTTAACCAGTAAGTTCTAGGTTCGAGTCCTAGTGGGGGCATATCCGCCGGTAGCCAAATGGTGAAGGCAGTCGCCTTATATGCGAAAGATGTGGGGGTTCAAGTCCCTCCCGGCGGACTTGCGAGCGTAGCTCAATGGCTAGAGTCCCTGCCTTCCAAGCAGGTTGTTGTGGGTTCGAGTCCCATCGCTCGCTCTAAATAATGTAGTATTGCCACAATAGCTCAGCGGTAGAGCACTCGATTTGTAATCGAGCGGTCGTCGGTTCAATCCCGACTTGTGGCTCTGACGCCTTGATAGCTCAATGGTAGAGCATGTGACTCTTAATCACCAGGTTGTAGGTTCGAGTCCTACTCAGGGCATTTGTAGTTTGCGAGCGTAGCTCAGCTGGTAGAGCGCAACCTTGCCAAGGTTGATGTCGTGGGTTCGAACCCCATCGCTCGCTCTTTTCAAGGAGAAGTTATGAAAGATTTCATCATCAATATGGGCATCATCATTTTTTTTCTTCTGATATATGGCGTGGCCATTATTTGGGTGGATGGTATAGACAACATGAAAAATCTTCACCCAGAGTACAAGGGCGAAGATTTTCCCTAAGCCAAGATAGCTCAGTTGGTAGAGCAGTGGTCTGAAGAACCACGTGTCGGCAGTTCGATTCTGTCTCTTGGCATTACTCTTTATTTCTTTGGAGAAAATATGAAAAAATTGTTTAATTTAGTTACATTAATATTTTTGTTGGCATTAAATGTTCAAGCACAAGATGGTAAATCACTGTATGTACGATGTGCATCATGCCATCAGCAAACTGGTGTGGGTATTGCTGGCGCCATTCCCCCACTCGCTGGTTCATCATGGGTGACTGGACCTGCATCACGAACCATAGCCATTGTGATTTATGGTGTACAAGGTCCGATGAAAGTAGGTAACATGACCTACAACGGTATGATGTCAGCCTATGGTATTGGTCAACCAATGACAGACGCTGAAGTGGCAGCGGTTGTAACATACATCAGAACCAGTTGGGGTAATAAGGCTTCA